>Ga0123342_1000217_pt1 | contig 81033 bp, 39 predicted proteins | sample Turbeawhitnodule_FD_89960 | JGI IMG/M metagenome (GOLD analysis project Ga0123342, IMG submission 89960) | Root nodule microbial communities of legume samples collected from Mexico - Turtle bean Mexico white nodule | ecosystem: Host-associated > Plants > Roots > Nodule | place: Mexico: Nepantla... | reverse complement strand
TATATATATATATATATATATATATATATATATATATATATATATATATATATATATATATATATATATATAGGTTGACTTATGATATATCCATATCTTCCAGGTTAGTGATAATTGGTTCAACCATGTTTAGTTTTCAAACATAAAAACTAAATTTTTCCCTATTGTAATATAGGATCAACCTAAGAAGAATCAAAAGAAACCATGTTGATTGGATTCATTGTTTGATGTTCTTTCTTCACACAATTGGGGTAATTTGAATTGGGATATGAATTATAAACAAACAAAAACGTACAATGGAGCGCAAAGTATATTGTCTATAGGCAATCGTCTAATAGACCATCTACCAACAATTAAAGTGTGAAAAAATGCAAAGTAATGAAAGTGTATACAAAGATGAAATGTAAACTTAAACCTATATTGAAAACCAAAATTAATGGGAAGAAATTACAATTGTAGTAAAAAACTAGTAATAGAGTATGAATTAAACATGAATTAAACGCTTGAAAGAAAACTTCATTAAATGGTTGCATGAATGTAAAGCAAACGAATACTATACTCTATTCCTAAAATAAAAGTAAAGTAAAATTAAATGTGTGCAAAGAAATGTTAAGTACAAATCTTAGACCGTTTAGTCGACAATTATCTACTAAATTGTCTAATAGTTGACTAAGAAAGAAAAGAGAGCATTTAATGGTAATAAGAATTGACATAAATGTGGATTGTGAGAAATAAAATGTCAGGAATGCAAATTGTAAGAATGTAAATGACAGAAATCGGAAAGTGCATAAATATAAACGTTGGAAATGTAAAACATAGTAGGACATGAAATGTAAAGTGCAACTGAATTGAACTGGAACTGAAATGAATTAAGTGTCTAAACTAGAAATGTAAAGTGCATAATTGTAAACGAACTTGAATAGAAAGGATTTTTAAAAAATAAGATTGAATTTCATTCTAGAAAAGCAAAACAGGAAATGAAAACCATGATCAAATAATCTTCAACTTCGAATGCAAATAATCCAAATCTGAATTCCTTGTTAATGAATCAAAACCAATTGATTTATGTTCAAAGAAAAAGTATTTTCAATTGAAAACAAAATTCCAAAATGATTTTGACGAAGAAAAAGACTCAAACAAAACATCGTCTAACATGATTTTGCATTGTTACCCATTTCTAGAATTCAATTTGACTTGAAAGATAAATTTGTAGAATGTAAAGAATTAGAGAAAGTACAGAGAAGAAGAATCGCAAAAAGATGAAGAACTCAAAGAAATTGAATAGAACTCTAATAGACAAAAATTGAAATGAACTAAAAAGAGATAAAATTAACTATTGTAAAACTTGAAATGTACAATACTTATTGTTGTATCTAGTTGTCTAAGTGTGTTTACTTCTACAACTAATCTTACTTTTTAAGCTTTACAAATGGGTGGTTCGTTGCTCTAACAAAAATTGGGCCCACAAAAACTATAATCTGAAACTTCCTAAAATAACCTTCTTCAGCTCTTTGATGATGGAAATCATTCAACCTTAAAACCATTCGCTGAGAGGATTGAAGAGGATGGGGGCTTAATGAAGAGATTGTACAAATTTTTTTCTTCTTTTTAGCTTTGTAAAAATTCTACAAAGTAGTTTAGAAATTATTTTGGGCAGTAGAATGTTATTTGGACCTTTTATTGGGCCCTGAATAGTTTAAGTTAAATAACCAAACCCTAGGAGAGAGATTTAGCGCCAAGTTAGGGTAAATAACCTAGCTTGGGTGCCAAGTTAGTACTAAAGGTGTGGATTGTGGTTCACTTTTTCTGAAAAAAGCTTATAAAAGGTTTAATTTTGGTTTTTATATTTGAATGATATCCCAAACCCTCTTTTTCAAAAACACAATTATGAGAACCAAGTGAAGATTCTAGATTGTTTTTATAAGGTAGTGAACTTTGTTTTGAAGTGATCACAATTTTCACAACCTTCTAGTTTATTGTTTGAAAGAGTCAACTTATTAGCTTTCTCATGGGTTTCTTTAAATGCATCAAGCATCTAACTATAATTTTCAAAAGTCTTAGATGAAAAAGAATTTGCACTCCTTGCCTTTCCTCTTTTCTCTTGTTTCCTATCAAAACCTTTTTTTTTTTTTTTTGCTTAAAACATTTGGACATTCAATCTTGATATATCCTTCTTTTCCACACCCAAAACAAGTATAGTTAGAGAAATTAAAATTAGCTAATTGTTTTTTTAATTAAACATCTTTGTTGATTGTACCTTATCCTTGTTCCTCTTTTTCAGAAGCTTACCAAATTTCTTGGTCAACAAGTTTAATGTTTAATGTTTCAGTGTGTTGCTTTCTGAACAACAAGTTTCAGAGCAATTCCTTTATCTTGCTTTTCTCCACTTTCTTGTTCATTCAATATGTTCATTTCTATTCCATGCTCTCTCAATTTTCCAATCTCTCAATTTTCCAAACAAAGTAGTTGAGTCAACGTGGTCAGGTCCTTTGATTCAGTAATCGTAGTCACCTTTGGCTATCATGATTTGTCCAAGCCTTTTAGAACTTTGATGTTCAATTCTTCCTTGTCAAAGGTTTTTTCGAGACCTATGAGATTATTTACAATGTGTGTAAATCTCTTTTGCACATCTGCAATTGTTTCATTCTTTTACATTTTGAAGAGCTCGTACTCTTCGATCAATGCATGTTTCCTTACTCTTTCACATTCGTTGTCCCTTCATGTGTGACTTCAAATATGTCCCACATTTTCTTAGCTAAAGAACATTGAGAAATCCGGAAAAATCATCATTTTTAATGCATATGTTATAATGTTTTTTGACAACACAATCATATTGTGTTTTCTTGCCCTCAGTCTCAGTCCATTTTAACCATGGTTTTTCAATACTATTATTATTAACCTCATGTTTTGGTATATATAAGGCTCATTTACAATTGCATCCCAAATTCCTCTATCTATTGATTCCACACAAAAAATCATAATGAATTTCGAGAATTGGTAATTAATACCACAAAATAAGGGTGGTTTGTTTATGGAAGCACCCTCACCACAAGGTAGATTTCAGCCATTTAAAAAACATATAGGATTGAAACTTGAATAACACTTAAAAACCTTGCTCTTGATGTCAATTGTTATAATTTTTGGTCGAAAATAAGAGAGAGGGATAAATTGTTTTTAAAAGATTTTGGCAAAAAATAGAAGTTGGTTTCAAAATCTTTGTAATAGAAATTAATTGATTCTTACTTTCAAGAGATTATAAAAGTGTTCAACAAGTAAAAATAAAAGAAATAAATCAGTTTTATATTTTTTAAGCCAATTAAAATACTGAAAACGACCCAACAAAAAAAAAATTGTAAAGAGAGTAATAGAGAGAATCACACAAATCTTTTGTACTAGTTCACTCTTACCACAAGAGCTACATCTAGTCCTCAATCATACTAGCTGAGAATTCACTAAAAAACACAAGATTAAAAAAACATAAATAAGGAAATAAGTTCTTGAACCCTACAATAACTTTAATACAGAAAAAAATACAACTTGTTGTAGAAAATAGAATCTCTATCTAAGTTTCCCCAACACAATACAAAAATTGTATAGAGGGATTGAAAACACATGAGAGACATCAAAGAACACTACTACTATAAAACCTCATATGCACATGCTTCACCAACACAAGAACACAAAAGAGTTTATCTGAGATTTCAGAACAAAGGCTCTCTATTCTTTCTGAATAAAATTCATTAACCTTTTGAAGTTACAGATAAACTATTTTATAAGAATTTTGTGAAAAATAAAATTGTTTAACTGTTGAATACAATTTTTATATGAAAACAGAAAACAGTTAAAATTCAACAAGTTGATAACTCGAAATAACAAGTTGATTTCACTTAACAAATTGATTTTTTTGAAATAACAAGATGATTTTTCTAACACTACAAGAAATAATAATATTAGCCTCCCCAAAAAACCCACACAAAAAGTAAAAGGGAGACACTAAATGATACTTAGAGTGAATTTAGTGTCCCATTAAGTTGACACTAATTCAAAGGTTGCTAATGAATTAGTGGGGACTCTAGGGGACACAACTATTTTTATTTATGATTTTAGTGTCCGTTTAAAACCTCTTTGTCCACACTATAATTAATATTTAATTTTGTATCTCAATTATGTAGGATTTGGGGACACTAATAATGTCCCTTACTTGGCCCTCACTTTTTTTGGCAGCTAATTACAACTTTTCTTTTAGTGTAAACAGAAAAACAAAAACTTTAATAACAAAAAATTTAAAAAGAAAGAATAGTTTGAAAACATAGTTTATGTTTACAAAACAAAATAGATAAATGAGAATAAACAAAACTTTTCAAAAGAAATAATATTTTGAAAACATAGTTATCTTCCCAAAACAAAATAGACAAATAAAACTTTTGAAAAAGAAATAATATTTTGAAAACATAGTTTATCTTCACAAAACAATATAGAAAAATAAAAACAAAATCAAAACAGTAGAAAAGTTTAAGTGTTTTTAACATGTTGAGAAAAATCAATCAATTAAAAATATCTACTATAATTCAAAGGATTCCAATAAAAACAATTTTAGACACATCTTATCATTAGTGCATAACAAAAAAAAAAAACTATAAAAGAGAAAGTCTAGTAATCAAATGGGTAAAAAAATGAAATTGGGCCACTTAAACACAACTATTATTGTTTGAAAACTTCTTCACGCACCATATCAATTTTAACCTCTACCCTATCATCTTTTCAAATTTCCAATATTACTCTTTATTTTGGATTTGAAAATTCATAATTTAATAAATATTATTCAAAAGTAAAAAATACATTCCGGAAAAAAATCTGGAACACAAAATCTGAAAATACATTCCAGATAAGAATTTTTGGAATTCAAAAATATGTTCCAAAAATCTAAATCCAGAATATTTCCTGAAAAGAGTCAAAAAGTAATTTTTTATTCAGACCCTCATTTTATTCAAGGTTATTTTCGTTATTTTGTAGGGATATTTTTATCATTTTCAATAGCAGATTGGGTGCATGTTGAAATTGATATGGTGCAGGAAGAATTTGCCCTATTGTTTTGTATTAAAGGTATGTTTCTTCCTACAACTCCATAGACTATCCTGACACTCCATAGGCAAGGGAAAAAAATCTTTTTATTCTTAAAAAAATATATTATAGATTGTAGAATTCGAAAAGTATTTATAGATCCGCAAATACCTTTTGGATTCTCCAATCCAAAATGTATTTTTTCTATTTACACATATCAGATTGTAAAATTTGGATTCTATAATCCAATTTTTTTTTCTTAAAAAAAATGCACTCTAGATTATAGAATCTAGAAATATCACCCATTCCAAAATAAAAATATCAATAAAATAAAAAAGTATTTTTAGTATTTTAAAAAATATGGGATTCTAGAAAATATGGGAGGTGCAAAAAGAAACGGTTTTAGAAAATATCATAAAACAATGTGGACCCCACATGTATAAGATTGACATATAAGAGGGGGCCCACTTGTACTAGCATGCTACGTGAGCCACAAATTGGTGGCCACTTGCATAAAAAAAATTGGCACATAAAAAACCCCATAAAAATTGGCCAATTTGGAGCATGGTGCAAAAGAAAAGTAAGAGAAAAAATAAAACACAAAACACTCACCATTTTCTAAAGTGAGCCCAAGATAGACATAAAGAAGAAAAATAATCTCTAGAGTGAAGGAGTTGGAATGAGGGTGAAGGAGAAGAAGAGTGTGCATGCTACGTGAGTGAGTGAGTGAGGAGTGATGAATGGAAATCTTTGAGTGAGTGTGGAGATGAATGAATATATGCGTGAGTGAGAGTGGTGTGATGTGTGTGTAAAGAGAAAGCATGCAGAGTGCATGAGAGAGTGAGTGATTTTTTTGTGTTACGTGCAGTCGGTGAGGAGAAAAGGTGATTCATGTGTTTCATGAGTGGCTTTTTTAGTTTTGGCTTTTAGGTTAAAATAAGTGTTGGGTCCAAAATTTCTTAAAAAAAAACAAACCAATTTTATTATCCAAAGAAGATTGAGCTTTTAAACGAAGATTATTTAACATCACGTAGGTAATGACTATTAAGATGATTTTGATAACAATGATTACTAATGTATATTATTTTTAATAAATTTTAAACAAACATATTATCATTATATAATTATACTAATATTATGAACAAATAATTTTTCAGGAAAAATGGTTAGGACTAGAGGGAAGGATGGTAAGATTGTTAGGCATGGACAGCCGAGATGTGGAGTTTCTACATTGATGCACAAGCAACTAGCTATAGACTTAGGAAGCATCCCTTATTTTGGTATTTTACCATCGTCGGATCCTGGTAGTCCATATATTTCATCTCATTCCTCGACATCGTCTTCTAGCCCGTCTTCCTCCACCCCCTCATCCTCTAGGCATGGAGAATTTCGGTGTGCTTATCCACACCCCACTATATCACCTCATCACATGCATATTTCATCATCTTCACACCCTCCTAGTATTCCAATACCACCAGGGCCATCATTTTCTATTCTGACTTACCATCGGAGTGTCCCTGCACCACTCCACCACACTTGGAGTTTTCCACTCCAGCCTACCCCTTGTACATTTCTACAGTCTACCCCTGATACATTTGTGCAGCCCACCCCTAATACATTTGTGCAGACCACTACTTATCCCATTGTCCACACCACATCTTCTCCCTCTGTCCCGACTACTGTTGAGTTTGTGCAAGGTCTCTCTAACCATGTTAACCATGGTGTTGTTGCTGCTTCAGAGCACGACCCTCCCCCTACCCTAAGGAGGTCCGGCGTGACCCTACTGGTAGGGTTATCATCTGACTTCTTGGTAGAGGGTATGTCATCCTAAATTTATATTTAATTTTATCTTCATATTACAATGTTTGTAATTTGATTTGTTTGTATTGTAGTTGGACACCAAATCATTTTGTTATTGACGCCATTGGACATTGCATTCGGTCTCAATTTAGAGGTTTATATCATCATTATGATGCCATGCATGAGGAAGACAAAATGAAATGGTGGAGTGACTTTCAGGTAATTTTAATTTTTAATTACAAATTCATATAGATCAACCAAAATGGGAAAACTGAAACGAACTATTTTCTTGTTTTTAATAGAGTAGAGACACTTGGGCACCTAAGGATGATTGACAGATTAAAAAGGTCTATGAGTCTAAAGTCAAAAAACAACTTTGTGACATGTTGACCAAAGCTAGGGCAAAGGGTGTCTGACCTACTTGGATAGGCGAGTTGGCATGGGCTGAGCTTCTGAACTATTGAGATTCAAAACAGTTCAAAGATAAATCAACTCAGAATAAAGTCAATATGGATTCAGCTCGTGGTGGAGCACTGCACTCCACAGGTCGAAAATCATATACAAATACTTATCATTGCCTTACATGAAATTCATTTTACATTTACAACCTATGCTGCTTCTAATTGTACAACATTATTAGGAACGTCAATATGGTCGTCCTCCAGAACCTGATGAACTATTTATGCCACCCACACAAACAAGAAGGGTGATTGGGTTGATACACGTGCTCGTAAAACCTATGTAAGTTATTATTCTAGCTTTTTTATATTTATATTTTAATTTCCTAACATTTTCATCTCATAATGACCTATGTAGAAAAACTATCATGAGCGCTTGAGGGCCCTTCAAGTAAATAGTTCTCAAAACTCTAGCATTGATGTTCATCGACTTGATCTGCAACAAAGCTTCAAACTTGGAAGGAAGCTGCCGGAGGAAAAACTAGAGGTCGAGTGTATGGTACGACATACTTGGTTGCTAACTTCCACCAAGGATTCTCTTCCCTCACTCAACCCTCTATTTCCAGCACTTCATAATCTGATCATGTGATTGAAAAATGCTTCCACTAGCACTACTCAATTCGACCACGAGTATGATCTAGAGCAGAATGATCAACATGTCCCTTAAAGTGCATCCCAGACTATGAGTTTAATTAATTCACATTTTTATTATGTACTAAGTATTTTAGTTATTTACATTTATTTATTTATATTGTTTGTATTTTTTTACAGGTTTTCACAGTGAGATCCATTTTATATTTTCATTTACATTCTTTTATGTGATTGAATTATCCAACATTTTAAGTTTGATTACATTTAGTTAAATTGTAAAGTACAATTTTAATTTTAAGTTTTTTTTTAAGTATTCATATCCACTTTGAATATTTGGATGGATCAAATTATTTGAATGACTTTGTTTAACTATTTGAATGATTTTTGTATTGTGAATGTGGTGTGAATGATAGCAATTTGTTATGTTGAATTCTGAATTTGATTTGGTTGGTATTTGTTGTCTTACAGGGTAAAATGGCTAGAAAAAAAATAAATGATTGTTTTTGCTGTCATTTATGCGTTGGCCAAGCCCACGCAAGCTTTTATTTTTTTATATTAATTAATGTATGTGTCGGCTTTTGCATGGGCTAGACCCACACAAAGTTTGATGCCATTTTTTATTTATTTTCCAGTTTGTCGGCAAAACCGACACATAGGCGATTTTATAAATTTGCGTCAGTTTGGCCCATGCATAAGTCACCACAATTGCGTCCTTTTTACGCCGGCCTGACCGACGAAAGTTTTGTCCGTTTTTCGTCGGCTTGACCCATTCAATGTTTCGCTGGTTGACGATAATGTTCATTTGCTTTCGTGGTTTTTTCGTGGGATTGTTGGCCCACGTAAATCCAACGCTTATGTGTCATTTTTTTTGTCTATTTTCGTTGGTTTTTGGCCCACGAAACATCATGTGTTTTCTTGTAGTGTTCTTTCTTTATTTTTTATTTTATTTTTTAAATTTTTTTCACTTTCATTTATTTTATTTTCAACTGCATTTCTTTTTTATTTTTTTTAGAAACAAATTTTATTTACATAGAAAAAATTGAGTATTAATAACAATATATGGATACAATAACTTGATTAATAAAGTAATGTATTCAAAAAGAGCATTTCGCCAAATCAAGAACATAAGAAAGAACCAAGAATCACATCCAAATAAAAATGAGTTTTATACTCATTCTTGAAGAACACTTACTTGAAATGTGATAACACCCCCTTATAATGGGTTGATTCTATCTTGGATGACCACTTCATGTAAACCTTAGAATAGATCTTGATAAACTCAAGGAAATGTGGAGAAAAGAAACTTCATGATTTCTTAAGCATCATGTGTTTCCATGGAGAAACCCATTTCGATTTACATTAGTTTCAAAGTAAAAACAAGAACAAGTAAAGAAATGAAAGCAAAAATAGATTAAGACTAGACAATGAAGAAAAACACATCACCTTCAATGAAGAATAAAAGGATAAGTGCATGGACATTTGTCACTCGGAAAAGTTTCTTAAGATAAAAAGACAAAAGAACTCTTAAGACTTTCAAATATGAAGTCACAAAGAGAATTTCATCCAATATTCAAGGGTGAGTTTACAAATGGAAGAGAGTTCCTTTTATAGAAAGGAAGCTTGGCCTAGGAGTTGAAGAGACAACAAAAATCAGTTAACTTTACTAATCAACAATTAACTCTCCTAAACATGATTAGTACATGATAATCCCTTGAAATTAGAGAGTGTACATAGGTAGATCCTTAAATATAGGAAGAGAAGTGATTACATTTGAAAAAGTGGAAGAGTTAAACTACCCCTTGTTCACTTAAAAGTGACTTGTGGTAGTTTAGAAGGTCTCATAGACACTTCTCACTTTCAAGCATTTTTCTAATGCCTTTCATGTTCAAAGCATGGAGTTCTAGCTTCTCTCAAGTTTATCTAAAAACTAAGAAACTACAAATGTACATGTCTTCTAATTTTCTCCTCCATGGCTTGGAGTCTCTTCTCCTGTTTATCTCTTTTTCTTTATTCTTTCTTGTCATGCTTCTTGTGTTTATTTCTTTTTTCTACTTTTCTTTATCTTCAACAGGTTCTTCCTCATCCTTATTTATATCAGTATTTCTCATAGAGCATGATTCTTGCCATCTCTTGGATATTTTTATTCTTTCTTTTGACAACCTCATTTTGTTGTGGCGTTCTTGGTGAAAAGAAATTATGGGGTATGCCATTAGACTCACAAAACATTAATAAATCTTGTTTAGTTGCGTCTAATTATCAAAATAAAACTAAGTTCCTCCTAATATAATATATGGCTAACTTAGATCGAATTTCCAAAGAGATACGTGTAGCAATCAAAATTAGTTGTGTGAAATCTTTTTGTATACAAACTAAAGGGGGAAAAGTGGAATTGAAACAAGACATGTAAAAAGAATTGTATAAATGCAAAGTAGTGAAGTCTATACAAAAAAATTTAAGCATGAAAAACGTAACTACAATAGATCGTCTAACATGCAATCGTGAATCAGACTGTCTAATGTAGTTTTATGTAGAATGAATTATGCAGAAAAGTTTTAAACAGTCATGCTAAAAAATCTAGCATGTAATCACGAACTAGAATGTCTAACATGTCCTATGTAAACATTCACTTAACTATCAAACAATCTGAGAGCAATCGCCTAACAGACCGTATAACGAAAATTGAAGATGAACAATAACATAAATTGCAAAAAAATGTAAATGACAAGAAACATAATTTTCTTCAAAGGTAAAGTGTTAAAAATGTAAATTGTAGAAAATTAAAGTTATGAAAAATTAAAGTTATTGAAAAGTAAGTGCATAAAAACCAAATTGCTGAAAATTTAAATTGCAGGAAATTAAGTGTTGGAAAATTAAAGTGCAAAAAACTTAAAATGAAGTAAGAAAATGAAATCCGATTTTGGGTTGAAGAAAACTGAAAACGTGAATCATGCTTAATGTTCTTCACTTCAATTCACAAGAACCCAAATCTGGAATCCTTGTTAACAAAGAACATACAAACTAACCATTTTGTACATCCTTTAGATAAATACTTCAATCGACAATGAAACTTTATAAAGTTGAACAAAGAAACATTGCATAGACAATCGTTATACATGATGATTCACTTTCGCAATTAACCCAAATGCAAAAAAATTGAAATCAATTTAAAATGTGAAATACTAAAATGAAGAAGATAAAACAAAAAGGAAATGAAGAACAAAGAGACAAAAAAAGGGAAGAACTTTCATAGGAATTGGAAAAGTCAAAACAAAGAAACTAAAAAACCGAAAGTAGATAACTACTCTAAGTCTAACTCTTTTTTTTGTGTCTTTTTTAAATATCATCTATTTTATTCCATCTCCTTCCATCCCTATAATCAATTTTATTTATAGAGTTTTTGTTGACCTAATTCGACAAGTGTATCAAGTCATAAGTAATAATTTATCTTCAAAAGATTGAATATCGAACCCACAAGGAATAATTCTTTTAAATTTTTAATGTATAACATTAACTAAATATTGAACGATGTGCAAAAAATTAATTGAGAAGATATTAGAATTGTAAGAATAAATTTGCATGAAAATTAAAGGAAAACAAAGTAAATGATTAAAAGAATTCAATTGATAAAATTGGAATTGAAGTTAATCTTTCTCACTCTTCTCAATCATGGATGAATAGAACATACAATATTTTGAATTAATTGATATTGTATTAAATGCACTAAATGTGCTTCATGTATGCAATAAATTCTCTTCTCTTCTCTAAGTAGCATCCTAAAAGTTGGGTGTACCTATCTCTTATTGGATAAAGTTTTTTTGTGGCCATTGAGTAACTTCAGACTCACTTAAACTCCTTATGTCCGAGCAACTTGGATGTAGAAAATGCATTAAATGCACTTCATGTATGCATTAAATGCTCTTCTCTTCTTTAAGCAATATCCCACAAGCTAGGTGTACCTATCTCTTCTTGAATAAAATGTCTTTACTTGAATTTGAGTAAAACACATACAAATAGAAGACAAATAAAATTTCCCAAAATTGATAAAACTTATGCCAAAGAGTTATTGCGTCAAAACAACTTTAAATCATATATCTAAAGATGGTTGAGTATCTCTATTACAAAAACGTTATTCTTTTAACCATGTTTAAAATACATAAAAAAAAAACCTTTATCAAATTATTAGGAAAACCATTAGATAACTCCTATAGTCTAATAACTTTTACTACAAAATAATTTATTTTATCTTTACGTATTGTTTATCAGGTACTTGGCGTGTTTAAACTTTGATGTGATATTTTTGTTGTATATAAAGTGAAATCATAACCGTAGGCATTATATTTTTGCTATGTATAGAAGCAAAACCTAATATCCAATATTATTATATATATCCAATATATTATATATTATATATTTTCGAAAAGATTTACACTACCAGTTTTAATAGAATATCTTCAAATCACACACAAAAAAAAATCACATTTTTATTTACCTTTGACTAAAACCTAGTAGGTTAAGCTCTATTTTAATTTGTGTCTAAAATAAATTTTATTAAATATGTTGGTAGAATTTTTTGTGTGTACATCAAAGCATGTGACACATGGTGATTTTTGTACCATGGAATTGGAATAGAGTGCTGAAATTGTCACACTGAACACCATATTGAACTTTGTAAGATGTGATTGTAGTCAAATTGTTAAAACCCAATAAAAATAAGTAAATGTTTATCAAGCAATAACAATAAATGATATTGAAATTGCTCTTATGAAATAATGAGATAAACATCATAAGCATATTTGTCTTCCTATCATTTGTAAGTACATAAATTGATTATTAAATATAATATAAAAATTTAATTATATTGTTAAATTTAATACGATTATTCAATATAATAAATATGGTATATGTTTATTATGTGGCATCACAAAAAAAATAAAAAAATCACATAATATGCATACAGGGATGAGTCACAAAATGGGTGAAATTTATTTTCATTTAGGTAACTTGACCTATAAAGGAATTTGCAATTTGTAGCTATTGTTGACATATTTCTATTATTATTGATTGAAATTTATTAATTGTTTTTAATGATTTTTTTTTATTAAGAAGTGGTTTATAAATTAACAAAAACACATAAACAATTAGTGAGCTTCCATTAACAAATCAGATAGTATTTTCTCCTCCTTCTACGTGCCTCTGATCTTTTTTAAGAATGTATATTTTACTGTTCTTAATTTGTTTTGTTTGTATTAACGTTTTAGACATTTTTTTAAGTCTTGAATGTTTTCCTTCTACGTTAAAAATAATATTTTAATCTATATTTATATTTATTATAAATATTTTAATATTTTAACTTTGGTGCATATATTTACTCTGTAGTATTATAATTAAGTAAAGCTCACCACTCGTGTTAAGAAAACAATATCATAAGATTTTTTTTTTCGGAAAATAATAATTATTATAAAGTTCAAATAATAATAATAATTAATTATGAAAGCAATACCTTTTTCAGATAAGATCCTCGGAAAGGAAGATAATGATTAAAAAATTAAAGCCATACTAACAAAGTTAGATATAATTACAAATCATAATAATGAAATATACTTTAATATCAATCATATTAATATTAAAATATTCTAAATTATGACAATATTATTTTCGACAACTGATGTTTTAAAAATTATTAAAATTTATTTTATAGATAAAAATAAAAAATACACTAAAATGAACAAGCAACTTAAAAAAGTAAGCATGCATTTAATAAAAAACAGTTATTTAATATATTTTCTTACAATTATAAAACTGGTGATATATAATATTATATTGAAGAGTTTTAAAAAATAAAAATCTCAGTCTTTTTATCTATTATGATTTAATTTACATTAACCTCGTGTCATGATCCATTTGGTGATGAAACATCATATATTGTCACGATAGTGATTGTGAAAATATTTGACTTCAATAAAAATTAAAAGTATGACTAATGTTCCCACACCAGAAAACAAACAAAATATATATCTAAATTGACAAACACAAAGGTAAACAAATTTGGTTAAATCTAGAATACCAATTTCATCAAGTTTCACAACATCCAAGTGCAAGAACAGAAAAAAAAACAGAACTTTTGTGAAAGTGCAAGACCCCAAGTGATCCTTTACCTGTGAATTGTCTCAGAGAGAAAAGGGTAAGCACATTTGAACATCACTGCTGCAACTATAATCGTATACTGGAACAGTATATCCACTTGTATGTGATATAAGAAATACAAAATATAGTTAAAAGTTAAATATTATAATAATTATTGAAATAAAAAATATTATTAAAATTATTAGTAGTTATAGATAATATAATATAATGTAAAGCTGTATAATATAATATAGTATAATGTAACATTTAATAAAACGTAATATTTATAAGAAAATGTATATTTCCTTCACCATTCCTTATACATGAAAGCTTCTTTCTCTTTCTCTTTTTATTGTTGTTGTTCTCTCTTTAGACCGTTAGCAGATCCTCTAGAAATTAATCCCACATCACAAAATATCCCGGAATGGAGAAAAATCGCATTCCTTTGATTTCGGGCAGAAGGGTAACATCTAGAAAGAAATAATATTAATATTAGAACTAATATTAATATTGATACATGGGCATATAGCAGAACCGACCTTGGAATGATATGATGGGTTCTCTTCTGGGTTGTGGTTGCCGTTGGTTGTTGTGTTGTTGCTGAACTCACTGTAACTGCTCGTTCAGGGAGGCTCGGTGAGTTCCCTGATAATCACCACAAGGGTCTACATTGGATCAATTTTTGATGTGCATTCTCTTCTGGGTATTCTTTGTACCAAAGCTTGGGAATTTTCCTTTTGATTTTGGATCGAAAATGCTTTCAGGAACTGAGTTTTTCAAGGCCCTTTTTTGGTTTTGCTTTGTTTGCAAACAGCTTCTGTTGGTTTCTGTTTCCTGGTTGGGCTATTTCTTTTCTTTTTAATGTTTCTCTCTCTAATAATTTTGTTTATATGGGCGATCCTTTTCACGCTCTTAAAAAGTTGTAGGTTCAGGGTTTTGTTTTTTATTTTTTTATTTGTTTTTGATGTGCAATTTTAGTTTTTTAGGTTGGATATAGAGACGGTGTTGTGTGTGATGTTGGAATTGTGATAATCTGATGGTGATACCCTGAAAGCTATCTTCTCACACAGTCTGAGAAAACCCCCTGTATCTGTCTTCATAGAGTCCTGCTGTATCAGTGACAATTTCTAAGCTAGATTTTTAAATTTCACTCCTTGGGCCAGTAGGATGTTCCATTAAACCCAACTTATATTCTAGCTGAATTTTGCACCTTTAAAGTGAGATTTGCACTTTATAGAAAGAGTTTGGACTTGTTCATTTCCAATCAATGGAATAAAATTTAAATAACTGTATGGTTTGTTACATATGTGCATTAGGATGAGTTAAATGTAAACTACTGTTGTGTGCAAAATTACTTGTCCACTGATGAAATGATAGTAAAAATGCTAATTATGTTAGAAAAATTAACAGTGTAGGTAGAAAGGTATGATCCATCATTGTATGTTTGTGTTTGTGATACAAGGATATATGAGTTTAACATGGATCTTATGTTACATATTTATTTATGCATTTTTTAAAAATGATTTTTTTCTCTTAGAGAAAACAGGAATTGTTCAATGGGTAAAAACACTTCCGAATCTGATTCCCATCACAAACGTCTTGGTCTTTTAAAAGATCAAGTTCACTTGGTTAAAAGGAAAGACTCTGATCGCCATGAGATTGCTCCAATCCAAGACCAACTATCATTTGAGAAGGGTTTCTTCATTGTAATTCGTGCATGCCAATTGTTAGCCCAAAAGAATGATGGAATAGTATTAGTAGGGGTGGCGGGTCCTTCCGGAGCAGGCAAGACTGTATTTACTGAAAAGATACTCAACTTCATGCCCAGCATTGCTGTCATTTCAATGGATAATTACAATGATTCTAGTCGGATTGTTGATGGAAACTTTGATGGTAAATGTCATCTGACCTTTTCTTTTGCAATGCTTTTATTATTCTCACCATGGTGCATTATTAGAATACAGGCTGCATAGCATAATTAAACACAACTTTCGTGATTGTAGGGTGACATAGGTCCTTTGGGAATAAAATATTTTTGTTGAGTGGTGAGGTAGTATCTATGTCTATTAGTGTGCATCTGATACATAGATCCACAAAAGTAAAGTGTATGTGGTATCATATTCATGCTTTGATTATTATGACATTTGAACTTAAACACCAGCTAAAAGTTTGACACCAATCTTGTTGAACTCTTTTATACCTTTGTGCAGATCCACGCTTAACAGACTACGACACATTACTCCAGAATTTAGGTGATTTAAAGGAAGGAAAGCCTGTTCAAGTTCCCATATATGATTTCAAATCCAGTACACGAACAGGATACAGGTTGAATTTTGAACCATCTTGATTAACTGTACAATTTGGCATATTTTGATGTCTAGAAAAATTATTTCGAGACATTGATCAGAGAACAATGTCTATGAAAAATAGAAAATATGTATATTTGGGTAATAATTTTCAATCAATGGCTATATGTGTGTATGAGAATATTCTGTATCAGCTTCTATATAAACTTTCAGTCGTTTCATGTGTATTTCCTCTATGTTACTCTCAGTTAGGGAGTTCAATTAGTTCTAACTATAAATGCTACATATGCTGCACTTGTTAGTCAGTTGATGGAACGATGGACAATTCTCTAAAATTTGATTCTTATAAAATTCTGCAAAACTCTGGAATACCCTTATAAGGTTTAGGGATGTAGTTTCCTACTGTTGTATCATATTGGCATTTAATTTCTGTTTGATGTTCTGTGATCTGCAGCAATTACCATGCATATCTAAACTCTATACTTAATGCAATTCAAAGCTGGTACTCCATTTAAAGTACTCCATTTTATGTGTGCCTTCATTTTCATATTAAAAGTGTACCCTGCTTACAGGACAGTAGAAGCCCCAACTTCTCGTATTGTGTTTATAGAGGGCATCTATGCATTGAGTGAAAAGTTGCGACCTCTACTGGACCTTCGAGTCTCTGTTACAGGAGGAGTTCACCTTGACCTTGTAAAACGAGTTATACGTGATATTCAACGTGCTGGTCAAGAACCTGAAGAAATTATTCATCAAATATCTGAGACGGTTCATACTCTTAATATCTTTCATCTTTTTATACAGATTTAGAAAATAACTGTTTCTAGAAGTGCCAATGTTTAAACATTTTCAGGTGTATCCAATGTACAAGGCCTTTATTGAGCCAGATCTCCAGACAGCACATATAAAAATCATCAACAAATTCAATCCATTTACTGGATTCCAGAGCCCAACTTACATATTAAAGGTTAGTGCCATAATAAATCATTATTTTAATTCCACTTGTGTATATGAATGAAGAAAAAAAGGACAGTTCTGTGTTCTGATGTTGATATGAGATTATGTCTAAATAAAAACTCCATTGTATAACTGTTCTAGTCAGCAAAGAATCTAGCAGTGGATCAAATCAAAGCTGTTCTCTCTGAGGATTTTAAGGAAACAACAGAGCAAACTTATGACATATATCTTCTACCACCCGGTGAAGATCCAGAAACTTGCCAGTCATATTTGCGGATGCGAAATAAGGACGGGAAATACAGTCTCATGTTCGAGGTTTGGTTCCTTGCTATATTTCATATTTTGTAATGTAACAGTATACTCCATATCACATGATGCATAGATGTGAGCTTGCACTATAAATTCAAAGTTTTATTTTTCATAGTCACAAATAGGGTGTTGTTTGGCACTTCAATTAACTGTTAGAATAAATAGTCTTGAGGTGCACTATGTTTTGTGTTGTACCTAGTTCCTAGACATATCTTTTCATATCCTCTTCTCTTTTCATATATTGTATTTTATGTATCCAAAGTTATTATAAATATGAGATCCTAAGAGAAGGAATTATACTCTCACAAATTCATTCTAATTCTTTTGTATTTTTATCAAGTGGGTATCAGAGTGGGTCAATCCTATTTTGCATGTCTCTGTCCAATAAAGAAATTGCCATCTGGTCATTAGCCACAGCCTTTTGTCGTTGGAGTTTCTTCTGTCGATAATTGGGTACAGTGCACCTCGAGGGAGTGGAACCCAAACCCCATGCGCCTCAAGGAGTGTGACTCAAACCCAGTGACCGTGCATTCAAATTCCAACCAATGCACAGTCATGTGCTGTCAAATGTCTCAGTTGCCCTAGCCACGCGTGTCTCAATAGCCACCTTTTAGTGGTTGGAATCCTTTTGTCCACCATGGTTTGACTAGCTCTTCTGAACCCATTTCTGCCCTTTGTTCTTTGTTCCAGTACCATTTGGTGGTTTGTCTAGGGTTCTCTAACATAGTCTCAGAGCCTATCCTATAGAGGTTTGTTGGGCCTATTGTGTTACCTGATATCGGAGTCGTTGTTGAACCACTCACAAATATCTAGTTCCTTGTTCGATATGTCCAGTTCTCAGCGTGAGAGGTGTGTTGGAGAGATCCCACATTGACTTGAGATAAAGTCAAATTATAGTGTATAAGTTAATGCAAACCTGACCTTATAAGTTAATTTTATGAGCTTTGAGTTGGACTTGAAGTCCACTTCCTAATGATTTGTTCATGACACCTATGACTTTTGGATGCCCGGATAAATTTGCTTCTGGATGTTTTAGGTCTAGAAACTGATAGCTTAAGGAACTATATGAAACCAAACAGTTTTTTGAAGTTTGAAATCAGCATTCAATAATCTACATTCAATAGCATACAATGCTAATACTTTTTTAAAATGTTGAAACTAAAGTCTAATATTATTGGAGTGGAGGATGAGATGTATATTTGATCTCCAGAAGATGGGAAAAAAAGTATATTTTATAGAAATTGAGTGCACATATTCTGTAAATTATGCTTTGAAATTCTCCCATTGCACTTTGGATAGATGATACACTAGATTATTGTGTACAGAATTGATTACCTCTATATAGTTTATTTTCTCTCCTAAACTGCTAGGTTTGTTGTTGAATTGCAGTAGGTTGGAATTCTATTTTGATGCTTGAGCATTCTCAATTTCTCCAATTTTGTAGTCGAAATACTTTTGTTTAGAATTTTAAAGGCTCATAGTTTGTTGGTTTGTCACTTCTTTTCCAACAACACGTTTTGTTGCCTTGATATGCTATTAAGATCTCATATCTTTGGTGTTTAGCATATTATATTTGTTTATAATCCTCCCAGGATTCATGGAGAATGAACTTTCAACAGTGTTAACTAATTGATGTCTTATCAATTTTCAGGAATGGGTGACAGATAATCCATTTGTCATATCACCAAGAATTACTTTTGAGGTCAGTGTGCGCCTTCTTGGTGGACTAATGGCCTTGGGATACACAATAGCTACTATCCTTAAGAGAAACAGCCATGTTTTTTCTGATGATAGGGTTTGTGTGAAACTCGATTGGCTTGAGCAACTCAATAGACATTATGTTCAGGTAATATTAGATTATGCCTGTAATACTACCATGCTACTGTTACATGCTATGGTGGAATATATTTATTGAAATTCCCTTTTTCACCAGATTTCTTATTTATATTTGCATATATATATATATATATATATATATATATATATATCCATCATAAATTTCAATTGCACTCATTACTAGCCTGATTCTTTGAATTTATGGGAATCAATAAGTTTTTCTATTTTATTTTAAGTTTTGTGCATATATCTATTGCTCAAGGGTAATTGATTTTATGTCAAGTTGTTAACATCATTAAGAGATGATGTATCTCAAATAACTTTTTTTTTTCATCTCCTTGCATTTTTTTCACCATTCTATGTATGGAATGACCATCCAAAAAAAATACATATATGAAGTTAAAAATTGTTAGGTTGCTTTTGGTAATAGGCTTTGTTTATCATTCAATATTGACCAGTTAAATGTTTTTACTTTCATTTCTCTTGTTTTTATATTTTTGATTTTATGGTTGTTGTTAGAAAGATGATTTGATTATGTTAAAGATATGATGAAATTGGTAGTTACAATATGATTTGATTGTGAAATATCTTACGAAATATTTCCCATTATTAAATATTGATTTGTTCCTTATTATTATATCTCTTCCTTTTGTTGGATATTGATTTTGTTTCTTCTTATTATATCTCTTCTTTATTATAAAAAGAAGGTTAAATAGGTTTTTTTGAATTTTGTCTATATCTTTTGAACTTTCTCAATTTGGTCTCGCTTTTTTTAAATTCAGTCTATATAATCCCTTTCGTCAAATTCATGTTGACAATGTCACTGCAATGTCACGTCGCATTTGTTGTTCATGCCACATGTCACTTTCATCAACAAGTTGACTTTGATTCATAACATGTCATTTGTTGCTCATGCCACATGTCATTGTTATAATGTTGTTTCCATCAATTTGACGGAAGGGACTATATTGTCTCATTTTTAAAAAAAGTGAGACCAAATTAAGAACATTCAAAATAGTGGGTGGGACGAAATTAAAAAAATCATCATAATACTAGGATCAAAAAGCTTATTTAACCTAAATAAAAATGCTCATATGTGTTCTCAACACACAAATTCATTATATTCCTCTTCAATTTCTCCCTTCTCAACATGGCACCAAAGCGGTACCATCATCCATGACTTGTTTTGTCATTGATCCTTTCAACCGTTGTTAACATGCTATTTGTTTAACTGAGTTGTTTGGACTTTGGAACTAATTGATAAACAGGTACAAGGAAGAGATCGCTTGGTTTTAAAATACATAGGACAGCAGCTAGGACTAGATGGTTCCTACATTCCTCGTACGTACATTGAGCAAATTCAAATTGAAAAGCTTGTGGATGAGGTTATGGTATGAGAGCTTACCTTCTGCTAATATGTTTTTCTGTTTCAGCATTTTCTCTGAAATTGTTCCACTTCTACAGGCCCTACCAGATGATTTGAAGACAAAACTCAGCCTGGATGAGGATTTGGTGTCAAGCCCCAAAGAAGCACTTTCTAGAGCCTCTGCTGACAGAGTTGCCATGAGAAATAAACATCTGAGGAGGTGAAAATTTTCCATCTAAATACATTAGAAGAAACCACTAAAAAGACCTTGCTTATCTAATTTTTCTTTTTGATAACCTGTAATAGTGTTCATTAATTCTTAGCCAATCCTACCTGTTGAGACAAGGCCTAATTGAATTCAAAATTGTCACATATCATAACCACCCATTGGTGAAATTGAAATCGGTGAAATTACCCAGTGCTATATTGAGAGAAAATCAATTTACTTATTTGACAAACATGAATCGTGTTTGTTGAGGTACTTTATATAATTTAGTTAGTTATGGGTTGGTTACTCAGGTATGTCATTTGACAATGTTTACTGAAGGAAACATATTGTATACTTCTAGGAAAACTGCTTTACAGTTACCTAATAGTATGACTATTGTTTATCTTCAACAGTGGGATATCACAGTCATATACCAATCAAAGGGACAAAAACCTTGCCAAGGTTGGATTTGATGGCAACAATAGAAGGTTTGGTGAAAGAAATTCAGAGTCCAGTACAATGTCAGTTAATCAGGTACCTTCAGTCTTGTAGCAGTTTTTGTTTAATTCTTGTATAGATACTGAATTCATATAATCACTTCTGTATTCGTTCATTTACCAATTAACTCACTAATTTTTGTTTTCGTTTAGGGAGCCATCAATCAGCTTTCAGACCAAATTTCTGCCCTCAATGATAGAATGGATGAGTTTACAAATCGCATTGAAGAGCTGAATTCCAAGTTAAACATCAAGAGAAATTCTCCAACCCAACAAAATATGTCACTTCAAGCTGAGACATGCAATGGATCAGCTCCCACCTCATACTTCATCACTGGTTTGGGCAATGGTTCCCTAACTGGATCTAAAATGGCAAATTCCTCTTCGTCATCACAATTAACTAAGGATTTTCCTTTAATGGATGAGGTATTCTAAGTCTTATGTCACTTTCAGAGTATTCTATTGTTCTGACTCTTTAAGTAGATTCTTGAGAGGTGCTTTTTTTGGGATGGAATGTTACATGTTTCCGATATAACTTTTGAATAGTGGAGGGTGTGGTTGGAGTGAGAGAGAAGAATTAGAGACATGATTGGAATAAGTGAGTTCTACTTCCAAGATAATAATTCCTATGAACACTTTATATGTAATATATGAGATACATATATACTTTTAACACTAACCCTAATAATCCTTTTAAGAATTAGGCAAATATAATATGGGATTCACTAAACATATTTGAATGGGAAACATAGTGTTAGGAACTAAGAATTGAAAAGAAAAAGAAAGAGATTTTTATTGAATAGAATAATAAGGACAAGAAAAATCTCCTTCAAGGGCTCAAAGGATTTCTCCTTTCTCAAATTGTCAATGCTCAATTTACAATTACAACAAATCTCCATCTCTCCTATTCTTCATCCCTTATTTATATCTTACTGACATGACCCAAATTGCTACATGAAGCAACAATGTGGAATTTTCCTAGAGAAGAAGCAATGATAGTGTTTGAGGAATAAGCATTGGCTAACTTTGTGCTAGCAATTGAGAAGCATTATCCTATCTGGAGAGATTCTCTAACCAACTAACTAACCCATTAATATTTTAAAGATCTTGCTAAACTATATGAAATGGAGAGACATTGAGTTGAAACCATGTTTATAAAACAACATGGGTACCTTAATTATATTGAGAAAATTCAATAAATAAATAGAATAGAAGAGATTCTCTAACCAACTAAGTAACCCATCAATATTTTAAAGATCTTGCTAAACTATATGAAATGGAGAGACATTGAGTTGAAACCATGTTTATAAGATAACATGGGTACCTTAATTATATTGAGAAAATTCAATTAATAAATAAATAGAATAGAGGAGATCTGATATCCTCTAATAATATATATATATATATATATATATATATATATATATAATCTATATATTTTTGATTATAAAAGATTTGAGCCTTATATCTATAATTATAACACCTCCCTCAATTTGGAGTATATAATTCGTTTGTGCTTAGCTTGCTTTAAATATGTTTGATCCTTGTCCTTCCAAAAGCATGGTGCATATGTCGGCCAATTGTTTGTTAAAGTTGACAAATTTAGTTGTGATGTCTCTAGATTCCAACTTTTCTCTTATGAAATGATAATTTACATCAATATGTTTGGTCATCTCATGGAAGACAATATTACAGGCAATGTGTAATGTTGCATTGTAGACACATATAAGGTGAATTTAGGAATTTTCTCCAAATTTAAGCTATTTGAGGAGTTGCTTTAGCTTTATGAACTCGCAGTTGATTATTGTCATTGCCTTGTATTTTGCTTTTGCACTTGTTTCTACCACAACATTTTGCTTTTTTCTTTTCCATGATTGGAGATTCCACATCAACTAGATATATATCATCAAATTATAATATGAGTCAATGCAAACCTCAGCTTATAGTAATAGTAAAATGATTGTTGAAGTGGCACGCAAACAAACACTTTCTCTCATAGTGAAAGAAAATCAATTGAATTGAGTTATAAGTTAGTCCTTGTTAATGAAACTCAGAAACAACTCTTTGCAACACCTATTAACCCCAACAAAAGTAGTGTCTTAAACTTAGAACCTTTATTTTGAAACATAATGATTTGTATGGCAATGGGGAGAGACAAAGAGTGATGAAGACTTTTGAGTTTACAAGTGAGTTTTTGAAAAGATTTCAAAAGTAACAAAAGGACATAGATGTAACAATGAATTAAGGATCTATTTACATGCCTGTAATTCTCATTCCACTGTGACTAGCACATAAGAGCCATGTAAGAATGAGAAATGTGTCATTCTAATTTGAACTTTTGTTAAGAGTCTCACTAATGGAAGGACTTAGATGCATGGTGGGAAAATTTTAAGGACTTGTTTGCATGAAAACGACAATAAGATGCATGATGAGTTGTATCATAGTCAATGACCCAAAAACTAAGCGAAGGAGATTGAGATAGACAACCATGTGAATTACCAATGTGTGCTATCAAGGAAGTGCTATTAGTATATTCATGAGTCTCATGTCATTTCATAAAGACTTTCCAGTGTCATACGTGGAAGATAACCTGATAATGTAGGAGCAACATGCATGTCCAATACTGGGCAATATTTGGTGAATGAGGGGGTTTCCCATGTAGCTTCCAATCCTTATCAATGGTGTGTCCAATGTGGTGTCAATGTTTGCATTTTGGATGTGCTTTAGAATTGCCCATGCAAAAGCGTTTAGAACTATTACTCTATGATGCATATGCAGTTTTTTTACCTTTCAAACAAGGCAGTCTATATTGACAAGGTAGAAATCTGAACAACATACTCTTGTGGCAAGGCATACAAGGCTAGGGTCATTAAAAACAGATTGTGGTTCTCAAGTTCAATTTTATATGTTGATGGATTAAGGAGCTCATCAAAATCATGTAAGGCAACATGAATCCGCCCAAGATGAGTAGACATAGCACCCTAGAGCACTAAGTGTCAACATGCCGTACAAATACTGTATCATTCGTATAAAGGACACAAACCTCACTCCAAACTGATGCACATGTCTCATGGGAATGAAGCATAAGTTTGAGTGAGGTGTGGATAATGGATTTAATAACACTACACAATTCAGCATCAATCTTTATCAATTTTTTGTATTTTTCTATAGGAATGGATTCAACCATAGTTGTGAGATGCGATTTGTAGCCCAAACCACTAACCATAACCTGAGTTTGGAAGCTCAACTTGAATAGTTAGATATATCCATTTTCTCGATGGGAGACATTTTTCTTATGAAATTTGGAAAAAGACTAATAATAAAATAATCATAGGAGAGAAAAACTCAGATCGAAACAAAGTACAATGGAGCTGCATCAATTGAGGTTGTGCTTTGGCGAGCTAATGATGATTGGCCAGAAGGTGGACATCATTATACGTTCTAGCAAAGGTGGCAGATCTGCATTTGGAAATGTCGTGCATGGATAGTGTCCCAGGCCACATTTGGACAACTATATATATTGGTGTCCGGCAGTTTTGGCCTTGTGTCACTGAAAAAGTCATCAGTGTTAGAATAGTGAGCGAACTTGGAAAAAGGGTAGTTGGAGGGTTAAGTGTTCTCAAGTTTTTGTTCTAGGTATTAACTCTTGGGGTTTAATCTCTGATTGTTCTAGTATTTTTTTGTTGTAGTTCAGCGGCATCAAAAGTTTCAACTTCTAACTATCCTCAACATTTGGCCTTAATGACCTTGTAGTGATCCGATTCCATCCTCAAAGTTTCAAGCTGATTAGCATACTCAGTGACAGTTTTGGTACCTTACTTTCCATCCCTGGTTTTTACCTTTACATCATATATCTGTGCAAGCCTTAGAATAGGTTTGTTCTATTGCAATCCACATTGCTTTGGCTGAATTAATAAACATAGGTGTGTCACTGATTTCTGGAACCATTGAATTCCATGACCATGCCATTATCATAGAGTGAAAGAAGGATAATCAACAGCAAGAACTTCATCACTTAAATGGCTAGCCTTTCCTTTTCCCTTCAAGATGTTCTTAATGAGTAGAGACCACTTGAGATGATTTTTCTATTCAACCGATAGGCTGAATGAACATTCTGCAATTCTCCTGCATTGTGGGGCTTGTCTCCATTTTCGTTTTCAGCCATCACAAAGAAATTGATAAACACCTGGATCTGTTGCAGCAGTGAAGGCTGTGATAGGCCGAAACACATACACTGATCAGAGACTGTGCTGCATGAAGGCTGCAATTAAGTTTACACAGAAATTAAGGTTGCAATTAATTTAACATGATCAGAGGTTCCCAAGGATCATGAGCTCTGATAGCATCTCAAGTTTGAAAGAGAATAAATTCTTTCTTATTATAGATGAGTTGGGTGTTTTCAGAAATAAATAATGCCTACTCTAATAAATAAGAATTCCTTAGGTTGTGGACTGTTATGCTATAAATAAAAGCAAAATACAACAAAATATACAGAATCAAAATAAATACAAAATTAAAACTAATAAGAATAAAATCTAAAACTTCCTAAAATATATCAACAAATCTGATATGGTAGCGAAGCTCATCTTGAAAATTTCCTATTTTGGTAGGTTGCCTGGTTTGGCAAACATATGTGGAGGTGGGTATCGCTCCCTCACCTATTAAAGTGTGACTTATATATCTATTGGACTATTTCGCTTAATGCCAATTGGTTCAAAGATGAAATCTAACAGGTAGTGCAGTTGAGTTTGAGCACCATAGATAACATTGCATAAATTTGTGTTCATTTGCTTCCATCAAGCTTGATCCCTGGCTTGAATTGTCATGTGAGTGGCATAACCTTGGGCTTTTAACCATAATTGGACATTTGTAGCCTCAAGTGACAATTGTCTGTCTCTGTCCTGGTAAATGTGACTGTAGAAGTCCAAAGAATGAACCGAGAGGCCACGATGAATCAAGGAAAATTGAGGCATAAAAAGGGGTTGATGAAGTGTGGGTTGTGACATAAAAAGGCTCACTGATAAGATTCAAAATAGAACTGACCAAAACTTGGGAATTTAGGGTTAGGGATTGGAATCAATTAAAACAAGGAATTAGGAATTGGAAACATAACAACGGAAAAACCTTAATAAAGGAATGCACCATTAACAAAGTTTGATAAGCCTAAGAATGATTGTCACAAGAATAAGTGAATTCATGATAAGATCACACAAAACAAGGAAGAACCCTAGTAGAGAAATATTCTCACTTTTGTCAAAAAAATCATCCTCTCTCTTATTCCAAAATGTTTTAATACAACTTTAGTTTCAGAGTTTCTTATTCCAAAATGTTTTAATACAGCTTTAGTTTCAGAGTTTTGCCTCGTTTGTAAGTAATAAAAGAAAAAAATAAAATCCCTATACCACAAATAGAGTTGATTTGAACTAGTGGTCAAGTGAACACATTCTAAACTTGTTATTTCGGGTTCAAAGCCTAACTTTAATCAATTTTTTAAACAATTTTAATTTAGCTCTACAAGCATGTTGTACATGCAATCAACCTAGTCTTCTTATTGTATTGAGCCTTCCACAATTTATACCTGCGATAGATGAACCACCTTCTGCTGTAGTCTCTTGGACCTTTCTAAGCTTCCTCTAGTCATGGGTCCACCTAAAATCTTGTATTGGGTCTTGGTTTTGATCCTTCTCATCATGTCCTTGGGCTTTGATGTCCACATCACTCACACTCAGATTTGGTGTTGGCAGGTGAGCCACACACATAGGAGAAAAGTGTGTGCCATGGTGTGGTGGTTGTCGGAGGATGGTGGTTTTGATCATGTAGGCACACTAGAGAAAAAGAGTTGGTGGTGGTCAAAGGAAGCACACTGTGGCATGGGTACTTCAACCGAACAGAAACCCACTGTGGCAGAGGATTGTGAATAAACCTAAAGCACCAATACCATATAAAAAGGATTTACTGAATGTGTCTAATGCCTACATTTTTGCTGTTTATTTAAAGTCATATAAGGAATCAATGAAATCCGTAATCTCTAATAACAGAATATTTCCATGTTTACATGTAATAAAAACACATCCAGCAATATATGTAATAAAAAAAATGCATGATGTGTATATTTAACAATAACTGAAGAAGTTTCTCTCTCATTTAGTTAAATTTATTATTTTGTTCTGTGCTTATCCTAATGTTGGCAAGTTATGATAGATTAAAGATGGGTGAGTGTCAACAAGGAAATGTGATTTACTTTTATGGATCCATTGAATGTTGCAAGGTGAAATTGGCTAGTAATGAAAGTCATGATTTACAAAATAACAATTCTGCATGTTTTATGGATACAAGTTGATAGTGGTGTGGTGTCTAAGCTCTAGAAACAATGGTTCTGATTTAACTTAGGATAGTGAAACTGTCAGAATTTTCTCTTTCTTGGCATATGCAAAACTGCAACAGCTTTTAGAAATGATCCTGTAATGGTTTTGAAGGGATGCAAATATATTCTTTCAAATGTGCCCCAGTGTTCTGGTTTTGATTTTCTTAGCTTTTTTTGGTACATGAACAAGAAATGTATGACCTTTAGTGCAATCATGTAAAATGATAAACTATCTGAATCACCAAGTTATGTATGACTAATGTTGCATAGACTCTTTTTGATATTCTTGACTATTGTGTCATCATCAGATATCAAGCATTGCACGCAGTCAGCGTCAGATCATGCATCAATTGGACAATCTGAATAATCTTCTCAGAGGGAACTCAGGGGAGAAGTCTCAGCAAACAAGAACTAACCGGAGAAGCATAGATACAGCATCAGATTCCATGGGAACTTCTGTTATGGCAGTGGTGGCAGTTGGTTGCTTGGGTATCTTCTTGATGAAGGGTTTGTTGAACCGAAATTGATTTCTCTAGGTATAGTCAGGGATTTAGATTCAACATATTGATATTTTTCTTCACTGTCACAACCCTTTCTGAGAAGAGTGTTGAGGCAATTGACAGTGGAAGAATTGAGGAGGCAGTCTTTTAGGAGGATGATTTGAGAGAATGCTGCATGCATGCATGCCCACTTGAAATTTTGTGACTTCGTGGGCTTACTTTTTCATTACAATTTTATGCCATTTTAAACACAACAAAGTATATCTATGCTTTAGAATTATCAGGTGCTATACCATTCATTATCTTTCTTTTCCCATTTAAAAAATTAAATACTTAGTAATAGTGAGGATATATCTTTATAATATTACTGTTTCATACGAAATAAAAATTATATTTACTTTTGGTTATGTCAATTTCAAGTTATGATAATTGTTATCAAAGTGTACATGATGTATTTGCAGGAATTAAAAATGAGATGTAATATATTTAAGGTATTCTTTTGGTGACTTTCTCCATAAGAGTTTCAAAGAGAAAAATATAAAAGATGAAATTGAAGGAGAAACTATATGAAGCTGTTTTTACAAATTAATTTATGTATATAATAATAAGTACTCACAGAAAAATTTATCCTTTTTATATTTTTTTCTTTTTTAAAAAATTCTTATGAAGAAACTTGTTATGGACTAAAATATAATAAGGAATTTTTAACTGAAAATATACTAAGCACGTTAATTTTTTTTTATCTCTAATAGGGGCATCAATGATCTTCCGGTGTCATCCGCAGTTCCACTTTCTGTTACCAATGCATCTCCCTAATCATGTGTAACAGATATGAAACAAAAACATGCAAAATATTGTCACATACTCACAACAAACATGCAAAATAACAATATTATGTTCATCGCCCTAAACATATATATAAGCAGGTGCATATATAAAATTACTTTTGCGTAATGTTTCTGCCACGCGCTTTGGACCTACGCATACAAAAATATTACCGAACACTGGTCAGTACAATTATAATAATATATTATGAATGAAAAAATGTTAAAAAATTATTATACTTTAATATTTAACCTAGAAAAGAAAAAAATAATTATTTTATAAAGAATTTATAAAAAAATTGTTAAAAATATTTAAAAGCTCGCAAAGTGAAACACACACAAGATATACATATAAAGAAAAATTGATGGAAGACCATTCCAATCATCTAAATCATTAGATTCAAAGAGAAGAAGTGTTGAATAGAAGATTCTTTATTATAAGGTTCTTTTTCTAAAATCTTGTAAATTTGTGTAGAGTAATTATGATTTTGTAATTCAGTCTTTAAAATTTTGTATTAAACTTTTTGGGCTTTGTATTTGGTCTAATTTTTAGATTAGAAGTGAAGAGCTTGAAAGAAAATTTACTTGGCATCCATATAGGCGTCACATGGACACCTATATCTTGAATGCTTTGAGGTGCATGGATTGCCACATGGCTACTCGTGAATGAAGAGTTTTTAGGTGCCACATATCACTCCATGAATGAGAGTTTTTAAGTTCCATTAGTCACTTTTGGCTTTTTAAATAAAGAACTCTTCTATTGTAAAAATAAGACTTGAATTGAGTAATGAATTTCTACCCAAATGGTTTTCATAATTTATCTCAAGTCTTCTTTTTCTTTTGCTCTCACTCTCTAAGTGTAAAACCCTTAGAAAAAGCTAGAAGGTTGGCTTAACCTCCTTCCTAGCACAATTCTCCAAACACAAACTCATTCATTTTCTTACCCATTTCTATTCAATTCTTTAACTGTGATGTCTTCTCCAATCATTCAAACCATCTACAACTGAAGAACTTAAGGAAGGAGGGGGAGAACTCCATAAAAAAAGACTTTATCAAATGCAAGAAGCATCGTCTAATGGTTTTATAAAACACTTTTTACTAATCTTTTTGAAAGGATAACCAATATATTATGCATGAGTGTCAGAGTAAAATTCAATGCACCCCATTTTGATTTTGAATACTATATTTACTACTTTATAGTAAAATATAAAACACTTTCACATGTCTTTTCAAATGGAATAACCAATAATATAATGTATATGTGATAGAGCAAAATTCATCATACCTCCTTCTGATTTTGATTGAGTGCTTTACAATAAAGTATAAAATATAATTTTATAAGCATCAGATCTCGACAGATACAAGTGCTTTGACATACACAAGTGTTTCATCTAGCCAAAAGACACATAACATATTTATGTTTAGACCATGGACAATTTAGATGATCTAGACAGTTTGCCTAGATTGTCCAATAAGCCCTTAGAGGGTCTATGAACCATATGGACAATCCGATGACAACAATACAAGAATATCATATGTGGAGTTTATGTTCTTATGTTTTGATGATAACAAAAACTAAAAAAAGAAGAAGCTAAATCTAGTCTATATAACATGCGTTTCATTTGTTGAGATCCTGAGCAGTCTAAGACCCTATAGACGATATGTTAAGATACTAGATGATTTATACTTTATCTGTGATTTAAATAATCTAATAGTGCTTAAGTGGAAGTTGTAGTATATAGTAGACCTAGTATATAGTGGACCCTTTGAGCGTCTACTATTTTTGTTCATGCTACACAATTTGATGAGCGTGTTGAACGAGTAACATATTTTTTTTATTATAATAGTTAAATCAAATCTTTTGAATCATAAATCTACTAAAATTTTGTTTTATCAAAGAGATACATATCCAAAAAATGGATTGAAGGTGAAGAACGAAAACAAGACAAACCAAGCAGCAAAAGTTATATTAGTGATGTTGCTAAAAATACAAGAGTTGCTTAATATCACAAGTAGGCTTAAAAGGTATAACTTGGAGAAGTACAAATACTCGTTATAACATATAGTGGTGAGACTACTTGTTATAACTAAGTGTGTTGGTTAATGGAAGTTATTAACTAGTTGCTTGAGGGGATTGGATGTAGTGTAGATTTGGGTGAACTAGGATAAATTCTTGTGTGTTGGACTCTCTTTACTTTTGTTATTACTCATACTTTGATTCTTATTGTAGGACGATCTATTATAGGTCTTACAAAAATGTTTCTATTGGACGATTTGTTTGACGATCAGGTAGATGGTTTACTAGACAGTTTAATTTTTGTATCCGCTGTGAAAAAAGTCTAAGGCTCCATTCAACCCTCCCTTTAAGTTTATGTGTGTATTGTCTGAGAAAATACATTACTTATCAAACGAAAAAGAGACAACACCGTGTTGCAATAGTCAAAAGACATGCGTCTTACATGATATATTATTGAATAAAGATTTTTGTCTTACAGATGAAGCATGATCATATTTTATACTTTATTGTTATTAGCAATTATTCAAAACATGAGTGTTATACTTTTCTCTAACATTATTAGACAAATTTCTTACAAACCACATTCAAGAGTGTTGTTGATCTTGAACCCCTCAATAACACACAACACTCTCAACAAAACCATAGTTTCCAGAAACACTATCTGAAACTGTTTTACAACACAATACAAAATTGAAAGAAATAATTAGAGTAAATTTGGCTTTACAAAGTTGTAGAACAATAGAAATGAAAACCCAGATTCTTACTTCACACAAAAGCACTGATTTGAGACTCCAAGAATGATTAAAAGCTTTTTGATCTTTTCTTGAACACATTTTTAGCAAAACTTTCTTCTTCTTTTTGAAATGATCATTCACTAGTCTTTATATAGACTTTAAAAAGTGGTTAAAACTGTTTGATCATTAAATGAAAATTGTTAAAAGCATTTAAAAATAGATTGAAAATCATAACATAAAAAGTCAGTTCATTTATCGAAATAATTGACTGCTTTTGTTTTACATAAAAGATGAAAGAAAACAAATTATTTTTAAAATCTTAAGTGTAATTCAATTGGTGGTATAAATCAACCTGTTGAAAAACTTGTTGTAGTCATCAAACTTTGAACAAAAGTTTTTTTAATTGATTTAAAACACGAAATAACTAACTAAATTTAACACAAATTTGAAAAACAAAACTTTCAAAAGAGATTTCAAATCATATGAACTTGGATCATAACTAAGTGCAAATTAACAACTCAAAATCTACCTAACTACACACAACAACAGATTCTTCAAGTCCTCAAAGTTGGATTTTAAAATCATCAAAGTAACCTTGTTCAACACATGAATTTTAGAATAATAGAAGTTCATATTGTTCTAACCATTAGACGATCTATGGTTTTACTGTAGTTTCTATCTTATGTTTTACTTAAAACTATAATTAAGCCATAACAATATTTTTATTTATAAATAAAAATAAGTCTATGTGCATATCGTTATGATATTTTATGCACATTTCATTTGAACTTCTTTCTGCCTTATCAAACGTAATGAGAAATAATACAATGTTATATTATCGGTAAGACAAAACAACTGTCGTCTTACATAATTTGTTATTTTCATAAAGCTATTATCTTATTGATAGAATATAAACCATATTGTACCGGACGAGTCAGTCTTGGGCCTGGTGACCGACCGACCAAATCAAAAAACACCTCAAGTTACGCAATCAATAAGAGTAACGACAATTACAATAGCACTTACAAGTCACATTCATATCCCGAAATATGCGGGAAATATCTCTGACAAATCAACTAAATACTGATTAACTGAAAGATGTTACAAATATTTTCTAAATATTCCAATATATCTATATACCAATATAACTTCATATTAATCCGAGATCACGATACATTTCAGTCAATAACCTGATATATGGCCCCTCATGAAAAAGGCTCATGACTAACACTATAAATAAAATCATTTGTCGAGGTGTAAGGTACATTTTTCACATTCTACTAGAATACACTTAAATCATAGCACTAACTTGAGCGTCATAGTGTAATTGCAGGTACCCCTCCGACCGTCCGAGCATTAACCCTAAAGGAAGAAGACTTGAAGAAATTTGAAGATCACCAACACGTCAACAATTGTGCACCTAATCACAGGTATTATTTAGGTCCCTCTTTGTCCATACAAATATACATATAGTTATACTTAATTTTTTTAATACTTAATCAAAATCATAAAGTGTTGGATTTTATATTTTATAAGAATTTTGTAAACAAAAATTCAAAAGATAGTTAAATCTGTTATAAAAGAAATTAGATTCCAATAATAAGTTCTAATATTCAATCAAACATATTTTTTTTTATTTAAAAAATAAAATTAGAAAATACTCAAGGTAAACTGTTCCGTGATTTTGTTGTTGTTGCACTTAGTGAGGGTACTATTATAAATTAAATAGAAATATTATTGAAAATTTCAAAACAAAAATTTAAGAAAAATTTCCTATAGAATATAATAGATTCTTAAAATATGAACAAATAGTAACAAATTTATAAAAAAAATTCCAGCGGATTTGAAATTTCGCAAAAACAAATTAAATCCATGAAAGAATTTACTTGAAGAGAACACCCCAAAAAATAGGCAGAAATATATTTCCAACGTATTTTTATAAAAAAAAAAATCCAAAAATCTGGTGTAATTGGATAAAGTCTACATTTACTTAAGTTTCAAGTTGTTTTGTTTAAATATATCATCCTCTTTTATTAGCGTGATTCACACTTTTGGATGCTTTAATATTTTATAAGATCTTTTAACAAATTTCTCAATATTTAAAAAAATGTATTAAATAAAGTGCACTTAATGGTTTAAGAACATGATTAGATTTATATAATTAAAAAAATTAATACATTTATTCTAAAATTTAACATTAAAATAGAAACTTTGAAAATAAAATAAAATAGTTAGCCAGAAGATAAAAGCTGAAAGGAAATGAAGAGAAGGAGCAAAGACTATTTGTTTTTCTAAACATATATCCAAAAAACACGTCTTCCCCATTTTTTAAAAATTATCTTATTTTATAAAAAATAAATAACTTCGTTTTTTTTTAAACCGCGTTTGACATGAAAAAATTATTTAGACTTTAGATAAGCATGATTTTGTTTTCTTTCTAAGGTAATAGAGGGACGTGGCATCACGTGGAAACACTGACAACCATTTAAAAACAGGTTTATTTATTTTTTATATTTAAATTTTTTTAACTTTAATTTATGCATATAATTTAATCTTGTCCAAAGTCATAGAAACTAAAACAGTTTTAAAATATCAAAATATTAAAACTAAAAGATAAGTTAGAACAAATGAATCATTTAACATACAAAAATATATAAAGTTTGTTTTTATAGAAAAGTTAAATTACTTAATTGTAAAAAAAATTAAAAAAAATGTTGTAGGTACAGAAGTTTCAACCTAACTGTACCTAAACTTGAATTTAAAATTATTGTCTACATCAGCATATTCTATTTCCTTCAAAATAATAAAGAAGCAACACGTGGGCAAAACTTGTTAATTTAATATAATTGGTGTTATTTTAAAATTAAATGTAGAGTATTTTTTTAAAGAATTTATATAATAAGAGGTATATAAAGATGTTGTAGATAAGTTTTGTTCGTAAGCATTTAATATTTGCAATGAAAATGTGAGTATTTATATCCACTGGCACTGGCATGCGTTCGTCATTGATATTTTGACTAACACACCTCGTGAACACCGGTTGCAGTATTGGCGCAGAGGATCAATTTCACCATGGATTTCAACTGCACTGCCAAGGTTAGAAAATCTCTTTCTCTGATTCTCTGATTCTCTCATATGATCATCATTATGATGATGAATCCCCAAATACTAGATCAACCTAATGTTCTTATTTGGTTTGTTTTTTCCTCTCAATGCTCAAAATCTCTCTCAACTTGTTTGTTACTGCAAAATGTTAGCAAATACTCAGAGAAACAGAAAGAACAAAAGGAAGAGGAGAGGGTTAGGTTGGGGATTGTATTTATACAGCGGTTATCCCTTTATAATTTGTGGTTTTGGTCAAATTCCAGTTTTCTTGTTTCAGTTGATGAAGAATTAATGAACACATTCTTACAAGTAGAGGGAGTTATAGCCATGGATGATTAATCCCAAAATGAAGAGTTTCTCTTCTTCTACCTTCACTTTCGAAAAATATCTGATGACTGTATCACGAGGGATGTGTTTTCCTTTATGACAAAATGTTATTTTCATAACTACATTAAAATCACCACTTTATAATTTTTTTTTTCACATTGAGAAAGATACAGTTCACAAATTTTCAAAATATTTCAATTTTTTTACATTAACAAATGTTACTTTAAATCTATCTATTTATATTGGTGAAAGCACGTTTCATAACTTTTCAAAAAATTTCAATCTAGTCTTTCATTGATAAAATGCTACTTTTATAACTAATAAAAATATATTTTTTCTTTTATTTTTAAGAAATTATTTCTCCTACATTGTTATCTTCTCCAGAATTCTATTGAATGAGGTTAAAAAAAAAAGTCACGTGTGTGAGAAAGCGCGGATAAGAGTGGTTGTCAGGGACCCACGTGTATACTGATAAGGACTAAATAATCAACCACATAATAAATATCAACCTGAATTGTACCTTATAACAAAATCTTTTGCGTATCTTTTTCTTTTTCTGGTATGTTGAAGGATCATAGAAGAAATTGCAGAAATACTGGATTGGTTCCTAAACTTGAAAAGGGTGCGTAAAATTAAAAAGTTCTTAGTATTTGTTATCTTTTTCTGAGTTGTGTGTGGTTCTTCCTCCATTGATGATCCTCTGTTCTGATCTTAAAATTTCTAATGTTCATACTTTGACGATTTAGAATAGGTAAGCACATCATGAGGGAAGTTGTTTAATAATGAATTTTTCATATTGTTTGATATTAAAGTGACTTTTTGATTAGTTTTTCTTAGACAAAAGGTATGTTTGAATGGTGTAATTTAGAAGACCTTCTATCACATTATCTACAAGTTTTTTTTAAAAGAATTGATTTTTAAATTGCAGAAAGTGGAAGTTAAAAATGACTTCTAAAAATTGACAAGCTTTCTTTTCATGTAAAAAATAACTTTTAAGTTTTACAATTTGTAAATAAAAATTATTTTCAAATTTTACAATGTAAAAATTAAATAAATATTTTAGATTATACAATTTTTATTTTTTTTTAAATTATACAATTAAAAATAAAAATAATTTTTAGATACTACAATTTAAAAGTTCTTAGTAACTTTTAAATTAAAAACAAACTGAGGTTTTTTATATTTATTAGTTAAAATAAAAAAGGGTACAAAAACAAATCCCCTTAAATTTTAAGGTTATAAACTGTCACTATTCTTATCTTGTTATTCGGCCGGCACAAATCAAATTTGATTGGTTAGTTTAAAAAAATACATCATATCATAATTTTATCATGTTCAAATCTAAATTTAAAAAATTTATAATTTTTTAGTATTGAAAATGTCAAAGAGTATTTTATTATACTTAAATTAAAATTTGAATAATATACATAAATATTTAGTAATAATAACAACTTTATATATGGAATAAAAGGAGGACTGATATTTTTTATTAATATTTTTTGTTGATACGAGTTTTTATTGGTTTGACTGGTTGATACCAGTTTTAGGTTTCACTGGTTTTGAATCCAAAATGGAGATTGGTTTGGAGCAAATTGATATTTCTGATTCATAATGAAAACATGGCTTTCAGAGGAGGCAGTGCTACAAAAATAAATGTGCACGTGATTGTAAATAATTATTCATTAAATTATTTTAATAAAGAAATATCATCTGTAAATACTGGTAGTAAAATATCTACCCTGCAATATTTATGGATAAAATTTGCAAAAAGATTTAATCGATTTATAGCTAAATTTTAATATAAGCATATTAAAACATTAACTTCTTTATTTATGTGAATGATGTAAATCATTAGTAGTGTTATTCTTTAATAATATATTAATAAAAAAAAATCTGATTAAAAATATTAAGTTGTGTGAGTGCTTTTTGTGTGTGTGAAAAATCACCACCTCAATAAAACGTTTTTTCATTTCTGCAATATACCTGCTTGAATGTATCAAGTTTTGAGTCTCTTTGGAACTGATTTAGGATCAAAAGAAAGGCGTAGACCAATCCATCTTGCTATGCTGCAAGTTCTTCGTCTCCGAATCCCGCAGAATGGCCACTCTGGAGGCAATAGAATGCGCTGCGAGGTCAAATCCGGAAACGGTGATTGTGAACAAGTTTCACGATCGAGCCTACAACAGAGCCAGGTTCACTCTTGTCTCCTATGTTCTGCACGATTGCACAGGAAGTCCCGTCTACAGCCCCCTGCACCAAACCGTCATAGCCATGGCTGAGGCTGCCTTCAACACCATCAACCTCGAATTCCACGACGGCGCTCACCCTCGCTTGGGCGCAGTGGATGACATCGTTTTCCACCCTCTCGGACGCGCCTCACTGGATGAGGCAGCGTGGCTCGCCAAAGCGGTTTCAGCAGACATAGGCAACCGATTCAGTGGTAAGTATTGAATTAATCATGATTCAACATATTTTATATACATATATATGTTTAATGCGGAAGAAAGATGAATTTTTAGGAATCTATTTATGTAAAAAATTTACAATCATCCTTTTCAAATCAATTTAAACATTTCTTTAATAGTTACGATTTTAATCATATGAAAAATTACTTTCCACATTCTAATAAAATATTAATTTTTTTCTTTATGATAAGTATATAAACTAATTACTTTTTCTTTCTTTTTTATAAATAATGTATTTTTTAAAAATAACATTAATAATTTTTAATGTTACATTCACCTCTAAATTGTGGAATAGACGGAATAATATATTATACATTTATGAAGGTCTGATAGTTTTAAATGCATATATTATACTTCATAAAATAAAAGTTTTGCATAAAAATCTAATACAGATTAATAAGTTTAAATTTAATTGTAATTGAAGAATAGCATAAAGATAGTTTTGAGAATTTTGTATACGTGAATGCAGTGCCAGTGTTTCTGTACGCCGCTGCCCACCCAACAGGGAAGGAGCTGGACACTATAAGGCGAGAGCTTGGGTACTACAGGCCCAACTTCCGAGGCAGCCAATGGGCTGGATGGGCCATGCCTGACACCCTCCCGCAGAGCCCAGACGAGGGGCCCAACGTGGTTTCACGGGCCAAAGGCATCTCAATGATCGGTGCTCGCCCTTGGGTGGCACTCTACAACGTGCCGATCCTGTGCACTGACGTGTCAGCAGCAAGAAGAATCGCACGGAAGGTGAGTGGTCGCGGTGGTGGGCTTCCCACAGTGCAAACGCTTGGGCTTGTCCATGGCGAGGACTCCACTGAGATAGCCTGCATGCTGCTGGAGTCCAACGTGATCGGAGCAGACAGAGTGCAGCACAGGGTGGAGATGCTGGCTGCACAAGAAGGACTTGGTGTGGAAAAGGGTTACTTCACTGACTTTTCTCCGGAAATGATTGTGGATCAATACATGAAATTAATCACTGCTAACAAATCCTGATCCTCTGTAACTGTTTCTGTAACCATCGGACTTAATTATGGATGAAACATAAAAGTGATCTTAATTATATGAGTCCGGATATATTCACACGGTTTCACAATAACACACATTTGACATTGCAGATGTGACAATGACGTGACAAATTTAAAATAGAGTAGTAACGAAAATGAGTAGAAATAACACACATTTGACATTGCAGATGTGACAATGACGTGACAAATTTAAAATAGAGTAGTAACGAAAATGAGTAGAGAGGCATGAGTTTTAAAATAGGGTAAAAAGAATATTTTATAAAGATTTTTTTTTAACAATTGGTGTAATATATTATTTTTTTATTCAGAATATATTACATCGGTATATTACATCGGTTAAACCATAATATATGACCTATATTCAAAAGTTTTTAGAATTTTTTTCATGAAAAGTGAGTGACTATAAACGTAACATAAGTAACCACTTACAGACATACGGGTAATCAGTTTTGCATGTGTCAGTATATATGGAGGAACCTATAACTGAGTAACCAGTTTTGATAGAATGAGTGTACAGTTCTGCCATGAGTGTAATATATGACCCATATTACACTGGTTAAACCATCTAACCGGTGTAATATATGGCCCTTATTAAAAAAAAAATTGTATTTTTTTCATGAACAGTGAATGGCTATAAACATCACATAAGTAACCACTTGCAGACACACGGGTAACCAGTTTTGCATGTGCCATGTGGAGGAACTTGTGGCTGGGTAACCAATTCTGGTAGGGTGAGTGTCTAGTTCTGCCATGGGTGTAATATATGGTCCATATTACACCGGTTAAACCATCCAACTGGTGTAATATATGGCCATATTCAAAAACTTTTTGAATTTTATTTCATGAGGAGTGGATGGTCATAAACATCACAGAAGTAACCACTTACAAACATACGGTAACCAGTTTTGCGTGTGCCAGAACCTATGGTTGGGTAACCAGTTTTGGTAGGGTGGTTGTAATATATGATCCATATTACACCGGTTAAGCCATCTAACTGGTGTAACAACCCATATTACATTGATTAAGCCATCTAACTAGTGTAATATATGTGTTTCTCGCTGCTTCTTTCTCCCTCCCTTCGACGAGATCGCTGATTCTTTCTCCCTTTCGTTCGACCTTCCCTTTTGTTCGAAACTCTCCCGCTTCCGCACCTGCACTCAAACGCTAAACTTTTTCACTCTTACAAAACTGCCATATCACTGCCATTAGAATTACAAAAAATCCCACTGCCACATCCTCACCCAGTGTCACGTTTGCGGAATCAAGTCTATGTTAGTTGACAAAGGGTGTTAACAAAACATTTTCATAATTATATTGTGGGGGTTGCCATTTGTAGAAGTTGTGATTCCTTATTGGTTGGCTAGAATGATGAGTAAAGGGTAACACAATTTAGGTTTTACATTTTTATTATGTTTACATTTGACAAGAAAATTTAAATAGTTAAATAAATATAAGATCAATATTTATATTAAATAAATATGTTCAAATTACATGTTTTATAGATAAAAAATATAAAAATAAAATATTTATTAAGTTATTAGAAATTATACTAATTAATCGTGATTTATTTTATTTCAAAGTATTTGTTTTTCTATTTTATTAACACCGAGTGTGATAATTTAATTGAAGGAAAATAAATATTATGTGGGCAATCTTGTCTCGTAATTAGTCTATGTGGACGGTGGGTTATGTGAGATGTGTTTAAGTGGGTCAACAGGTTGTTATAGTCAATTTGTCCTATGTTTTTTCTTATCGAGTTGTGGGTTGAGCCGCATAGCCCATAAGACATTGTCATTTCTAATAAGATTGAGATATGGATTCAATGTTAACATAACTCCTCTATAAAGAATGACGAGTATAAAATAGAAAATCATATATATCCAATGATCTAATACAATTTCACAAAATTAGAAGGTGAATTTTACGTTGTACTTACATATTAATTTGCTTATAATTTTAATTCATGTGTCATATCATATTAGAAAATAAATTTTAGATCTAACTCAATTTTGTAAAATCAAATTGGTAAGATGAGGTTTATATTTCACTTATATACTAATTTGATTATGTTTTTACTTGATATAAAATATTCAATATAATTTTTATGCTAAAGACAAAATATCTTAAATATGATAATTGAGGACGTATAATAGCAAGTGGCACAAAAGGTTCAAGAGTCCTTTTCTAAGATAGGTTTTGATATGCTCTAATATCAATTTAGAAAGTGAAATTTTTTAACTATTCTTACATCATTGAAACATTGGAGTTCTGAGGGAGTGAAAAGTTGTTTTCCTTGTAAGTCGACCTCTCTAATACTGCTAGAGACAAGATAAATGAGGGAGTCCACCTACAAAAAACTCTCTAACACTCAAGTCAATAAGGGTTTTAGGAAATATGAGTGTATAAGTGAGTATGAAAAATTCAGTGTGTACTTCTTGGGAATGATCATATATTTGTAGATCTTTCACAATTCAAATTATTATTAAGAATATTCTATAGGTATTATGTGAAGGTAGAGTTGGCTCTAAAAATGGGGTTAAATGGATCCTGAACTCAAATTGAAAACTTGAAATGAACAAAACAAGTAAAATGTCTAATGGATAAAAGATAGAGAAAGAGAGAAATATGTTGAAATAAGGGGAAGTTAAGTTCAAGAGGGGGTGAATTGTACTTAGAAGATTTTCACAAATATTTTGTTTACAACAATTCAGAAAGAATTTTAACATATTGTTTTGAAAAACAAAAAAATAATTTTGTAGTTGAAATACACTAATACAGGAAATGAATGAATATTTTTTTTATTTAAAAACAGTTTATTAAACTTTTCAATACACAAATCTTATAACAAAGTCTTATGAATAAAAAATACAGTTGAAAATATCTAAATATGTTTTAAAAGAAACAAATATTTGGATTAATTTCAAGAGGTTCTTTTTGGAATTAACATATTCTTCTTGTTATGATAAAAATATACTAAAAATAGATTTATACAAATTATGATAGGTACAAATTTTAGAATTATCAATCAGTGCAACATTTGATTATATCATAATTAGTGAAAACTTATTAAACTATAAATTGTTTTAATTAATATTATTAAACAATAACTAATACAAATTGATACAAAATATATATCAATAAAAATTAAATGTAACAATCAATATTAATTATCACAACAATTTCCATTATTATAGAGAATCAAACAAGTATGCAGAGAACAAAAACAACAGATTAATTTTTAAAAACAACTGATTGATTATATCGACACATATTATTATGCAAACATTTTATAAAGAGAGATAAAGAACATTATATTGGTTCACTCATGATAGAGCTACATCCAGTCCACCTCACACCAAGGTGGATTTCATTAAAACAACACAATTTATTTACAAGAAATACAAAATAGTTATTGAACACTACACAAACATAAACCACTCAGTACAACACCCTGTCACAACAGTGAAACACACCAATAAACCCTATCTTGGCCACAATCTAACACAAAAATACAATGTAGTATTGAAAGGAATGAATTAAGAAATACAACAGGATTCCTCAAATTCACAACAATAGTGAAATATCTTTGACCTCAACCTAGATGATGGAAGTTTTGCTCCAAGAAACCTAAAAATCTTTTAAAAACTATTTATCTAAAAAAATGAATCACAAAGGCTCTAACAGATGTAAAATCGTAAAACATGTGAGTTATCTCTTTTTGAAACAATGCAAACCCTTTTATAGAGATTTAATATAAAAAAATTATTAAAAGGGTGCAATTAAGTAAAATCAACCTGTTAAAAAATCGAAACAATTTGTTGAGTTCACTTTAAGAAATGTAATGTGCATGAACACTGATTTTTCTCAATTGAAAAGAACTCAATCTGAAAACATTTCTTATGTCACATATTAAAACATGATTTTTAGTATATAAAACATATTTCAGAAAAATACTAAAACTTTTAAGTATTTTGAATCAATTGATTTAAAAGATAGCAAATTGAAAGACTATAACTTTCCATAAAACAATTTAAAAACCAGTTGAAAAACTTTTTAACTACTTAAAAAAAACTTTATTCTTAGATTCATCATCATTTCTTAAGGTAAAAGATAAATTAAAGACACACAAAATAAAAACTAAACTACCTAATCACTTAAGGCAGCAAATCTTCAACATGGTTTCATCAAACACAAAGTTGGATCCTTGAGAGGTCTAACAAAATAAACACAATATTTTATATTGGTTTAACCAACAACAAAGGCTACGTCAAATTCCCTCTAGCAACCTGCTCAAGAGTCTTTCACTAAGTATTCTCCACCTTTTTAGGTACACCTAATATTCTTACACCTCTATAGGCCAAAAAGTAATATATACCTCTCTAGGTACACCAAGTATTCTCTACCTCTCTAGGTATACCAACTATTGTCTACCTCTCCAAGTACACCAAGTATTCTCTACCTCTCCACGAAGCCAGTCTCAATCTCCCCATGAGATCAATACCTCTTAAAAATGATAAAACCTCTCTATTTAAGAGAACAATGAAATTTCACAAGGTATCCTTCATTGTGTGAATGATTTACAAAGGTTTAGCTCACAATTTTACTCTTCTAAGCATATGTAAATTGTATACCACTATTCTTAATACACAACTATAAAAGTGTTTATGTACTTTTTGAATATTCGTTCGCGTTCTTGTTATTATGTTCATTACCTTCAAGGTCTTTATATAGTCTTAAAAAATGTGATTGTTGAAGTTTTTCGTTCTTCATTCTTCATTCTTCCATATAGTCGTTAGACGCTCAATATAGAAACATTTGCTTTTGATTGATCTTTGCGTGTCTTGAACGTGTAAGATATTTCAAATTCTTTCCTCATATGTTGAGGCGTTTTATATGCTCAAATCTGCCAAGTTGTTCTTCTCCTTTAATGCGTTAGACACTTCAAATGAAAACTTAAGCTTTGATGCAATTTGCGTGTTCTTGAAATATTATAAAATTTTCAAAAAGTTTATTTAACTGAATATAGTTGAACGTTTAAGCTAGAATCAATTTTGCACTTGAATACTTCCCTTTCTTCATTGCTCATCAATTTCCACGTATTAGACACTCTAAATAAAAATATTAGTTTTGATGAAATCTTCACGTCTTTAATCACTTTTTGTTTCTCAAATATTTTCTTTATCTAAATAAATTTTGATCGTTGAGGTTTGAACTTTTCTTGACTTAATATCTTTTCTTCAACATTATTCATCTCTTGCTTCGTATTAGGCGCTCAAATAGGTAAGTTCAAATATGCATCTTCAAAGTGCTTTCTAATTTGTTTTCGCTTCAAATCTTCTTTCTCTTTACAAATCTTCGTTCACATCTCCTTGATATTACTAAAACAATATCTCTTATAATATCTTTGTTTTATCGAGACCTTTTATTCTCAGATTTTTCATTGTAAGTTCTTTTTCAAATACTTCCCAAGTTAACACAATAATTAAATGTTTGAGTATAAACATATTTTAATTTGGATGTGTTTCTACTAAATATATTTTTAAAACCTCTTTTATATCAAAATGATCATGGTATGTTTTTCAAAGGTTTCAAGTTAATACAATGTTCATGTAAAAACTGTCTAATACAATCTTAAACTTAATCGTGAATGCACAACTGTATTCGAAAACATTTATGATCAATATGTGAAGTGTTTTTCATTCACAAAATTTTGAAGCATTTATACGTATTCTTACAACTAATAACATGGGCTACGTCTTGTCCTTTCAAGCAACCCACTCAATAGTCTTTCACTAAGTATTTTTCTCCTTTGCATATACACAAATATTCTTACACCTCTTAAGGTTCACAAGTATTCTTACACATATTCAAGTCATCCAATATTCTTACACCTCTTTGATATAGAAAATATTCATGCTCTGTTTTTTAAAATCTTTACCGTAAAATATTGTTCATGCAAAAACTTTCCATTATATTCTTAAATTTTATTTTATTTGCATAGATGTATTCAATGATATTTAAAACCCATATGGAAAACCTTTTTTCATGCACAAAACATTAAAGCACAAGGTATTTGAGATTTTTGAATGTCCATGTGTTACATTCTCAATTACGAAGTTTTCCAAAAAATTTAACCAATAATCTTATTTGAAAAAATATAAGTCAAGAATATCAAATAAGATTTATAATTGAATAGGAAGGGTCATAAATAATTCAAATAATTAGAAGGTTAATATGGACACTTCCTTGACATAGTTATTCATGTGACGAGTTTCTCGATATTGCCTGATGCGTTTCTTGATATAGTTTAATACGTATTTTCTTTAGATGTCATCTTTATAACCTCTTAATTTTTTTCTTTAATGTTAAGACCATGATAGGATCGTTCGATGGCCTTTTGTTGTGAGCATGTGTCGTTGGTTCATCTAACATTCTTTTCTATTGTATTATTTGATACTTTTAAAGACAATTATTCTTGCTCATCTTCTCTAGTGTTTTTGTCTAAGCTTATACTGCACATGAGTGAGCTTTGTTATACCATAATAACATCTAGAAATTCTATATAAAGACCTCAAGGGTGAAAAGTATAACAACAAAGTATGCACAAGCCATATACGAAATACTCAATTGTACAAAGAAGCTTCTTTGTAGTTATGTTTTAGAATTGTGCGTATAGAATTTCATATATGCTAGAGAAGAGTAACCACTGAGAATTGGGTAGAGAACTAACCATTGTAAATCTTTCACTTCTGTGAAGTATACCCTGTGAGTCTTCATTGTTCTTTTTGAACGAGGAACTTTTCCTCATTGTGTTGAGAGGTTTTGATCTCAAGGGGAGATTGGTGTTGGACCTGCAGAGGTTTATAATACTAGGTGAACATGCAGAGGTTTAGAATATTGGGTAAACTTGTGGAGGTTTAGAATACTGGGTGACCTGTAGAAGTGTAAGAATATTGGGTAACCTGTAAAGGTATAATAATATTGGGTGACCTATAGAGGTGAAAGAATACTGGGTGACCTGTATAGAATATTGAGTGTTCTGAAGAGGTGAATAATACTTGTGTACTTAGGGAGGTGGAGAATACTTAGTGAAGGACTCTTGAATGACTTGTTTGAGGGGGCTGGAAGTAGCCCTTGTTGTTGGATAAACGAGCATAAATCTTTATCTAATTATCTCACTCTACTCTTGTTTAGACGTTTTTAATTGTTTGATACTTAATGAGTTTAAACTCCATTAAACTCATTCTTTAGAATTAATTGAACCTTCAATTTCTAAGTTGTTTTAGACTTCTCAAGTCATTATGGTGATTAATGAGAGTCAATGAATTTTTGTGATAGTTAATGAGAAGTAAATTCTTAGAAATAGTTATTAGAAATTTATTATTTTCAAGGGTTGCCTAGTTTGACCTATAAATAATAAATAAAGCCCTCTCGTAATATTCTAAGCACAACTTTTAGATTAATCAAATTAAGTGTTCTCATCATGAAAACTTTCTTTTTATTCTTGGGTCAAGAACTTTATATTGCTTGTTCTAGTGTAGGTCGTAGTTAGAATCACGTTTTCTTGATAATATTGGTTCAACCGAGAAATCACAATTTGGGTCAAGATCTTTCCTCTTTTCTTTATATGTTTTTCAGATGATCCATAAATCAAATTTATATCAAAGACAAAATCAAACCCTATGAAAAAACGCACGGGTGGTGACGATACAACAATTTGTTTTAAAAATTCTAGAAAATATTTAAAATTATTTTGAAAAGTTAATTCATTAATAAATCTATTTGTGGAGTATCATGTAACGAATTCATATTAGTTAACTTTATATTATAGATTTTGTAATACATTTTGAAATTCTCAATGCAGAATCAATTTTTCCAGAATATTTTCTAAATATATAGTCTAAAATCCTTTTATTTCATATTACATATTTCAAAAAAGAATTATAGAGTGAAAAGGAAGGCAATTGCTTCCTGCACCATATCATTGTACCCAATCACAGGGAAATACCGAAAATACCCTTAAGAAAATGGGGTACATAAAATTACATTCCGGACCCCCTTTTTCGGAACACAATAATCTCTTCTGGATAATTTTCTCCATAATGTATTATTTTCAGTTCCGAATTTTTTTATCTTGAATGAAATTTTGATTTTTTTTTCTGGATTTTTATATCTGAAACACAAAAACCTCTTCCGGATTTTTGTTTCCGAAATGCATTATTTTCAATTTCAGATTTTTATTTTCGGAATAAAGGGTATTTTCAGAATTTTTGAAATTATGTTGGGTGCAGGTTCAAAAGTGTTGGGTGCAAGGAGCATTTGCCGAAAAGGAATTGCCTAGAGAGGATTGTACAAATAGGCCGTATACTCGGCCCATAATAGAAACTACGACGGCAACTTGGCAGTTTTTTCCTGCACCGCTACATTTTTCTTCCTGCACTCCCACAATTTTGTAAATTCTGAAACTGACCTTCACCTGTTATTTGAATTTGAGATCTGATAGTGTGCTACGGATTCATCAATCCAAAAGTGAATCATGTTGCTTTCCGGATGAGGGGGTGTTCCGGAAGCAAAGTTTGCATAAATTGTTGATTTTCAGATTGTTGAATCCAGAAGCCTAATTTCTATTACGGATCGGTGGATCCGGAATGATTTTTTTTAATTATGGATTTCAGAACCTAGAATGCATATTTTGAATTACGGATTGGCGAATACGAAATGGTTTTTTCAATTATGGATGTTTTACATTTTTTTATTTTTGATTAACACTGTCATTCATGTATTAGGAGAAGCACCAATCTGAAAGATTACGAGACACGCCAATCCAAAATTCTACCGAAAGTGCCAATCCAAAAATTTACCGGATTTCATAATCAGAATAAAATAAATAAATGTACAGTTTTGTATAAGGACAGTTTTGTCTTTGCACCTGTCCAGGAAGAAACTGCCCGGTAACTTTACTTCTCATGCTATTCAAGATTCACTTCTACGGTGACACTGTGAATCCTTGCACGCAATATTTTAGTTTTTTTACTCTCTCAATGTTTCTTCTCACTGCACCGAACCCAAAGAGAGAGAATCATTGTTCTAGAGTTTCATTGAAGTGCCCACAATTCTCTTCCTTTTCCTTTCTTCCCCAATGCCCCTTTTTCTCGCAATCCAATCCCATGATTCCCATGAATCCGTGATCCACCCTCTTCAGCTACAATTCGCTTCCAATCTCGCTAATGGGTGCCTTTTATCTTGGTACATTCTATTGGGTTCTTTCCCAATGCAAACAATTTAGCCCTCAAAAGTGTGTTTGTATCAGATCCTAGATTTCACTGCGTGGGTTCACAGCTCAAGAATAAAAAACCAGGGTTAGTGATATATATATACTTATACAAAGTAAATGGGTGTGCTTTCTTTTTCTTTTTCGTTAATGGGTGATTTGATTTATGAAGAATTGTGGGCAAATTGAGTTTTTTTTTATTGTTTTTTTTTTCTGGTTCCTTGTGTTGTTGTTGTGTTGTGAATTAGGTGGGGCATAAGAATGGCTGATGTGATGGGTCCTGACTTGATCAGTGACCTTCCTCAAAGCATTATAGAGAGTATTCTGGTGCAGCTTCCAATTAGAGATGCTGTGAGAAGTAGCATTTTGTCTAGTAAATGGAGGTACAAATGGGCTTCAATTACTCAACTTGTGTTTGATGACAAATGTGTGCCCTTTAATAATGATAGGGAGGTTGTTGAGAGGAGTGTTGTGAAGTTCATCACCAGGGTGTTGTTTCTTCACCAAGGGCCAATTCATAAGTTTCAAATTACGAATTCGAAGTTGCAGAGCTGTCCTGAAATTGATCAGTGGATTCTTTTCCTCTCGAGGAATGGTATCAAGGAGTTGGTTATGGAGTTGGGAGAAGGGGAGTTTTTTAGAATACCTTCAAGCCTTTTCAATTGTAGGAAGTTGACTAAGTTGGAGCTATCGCGGTGCGAGTTGGATCCGCCGCATAGTTTTAAGGGGTTTGTGTGCTTGAGGAGCCTCAACCTTCACCAAGTTTTGATATCCCCTGATGCAGTTGAGACCCTAATTTCCAGATGCCCTCTCTTGGAGAGTTTATCACTGTCATATTTTGATAATTTGGCTCTTACTATCTGTGCCCCGAATCTTAAGTACTTGTATCTTGAAGGTGAATTCAAGGATATATGTCTTGAAGATACTCCACTTTTGGTTGAAATATCTATTGCTATGTATATGACTGATGACATTGCTGAGCACTTTGAGCAAAGCTCAAACTGCAATTTTCTGAAGTTTCTTGGTGGTGTGCCTAATCTTGAGAAGCTTGTAGGGCTTATCTACTTCACAAAGGTAACATCTTCTTCTCATCTGTTTATTGTTAGTTTATCATCCCCAAAGAAAGGGTGCTTTGAAATTACGTATTCATTTCTGGACTTTCTTGAAGTATTTGAGCATAGGTATTGATTCAGTGCATCTTCCAATAATGTACCACAATTTGGAGACTATTGAATTATATCAAGTAAATTTTGAGGATACAAAAGAGATAATTGTCATCCTTCGCATGATTACAAGCTCTCCCAATCTAAAAGAACTACAAATTTCTGTAAGTCCGGGTCCTTGCTCATTGCAGAAGTAGAGATTTTTGGTTTTTACAAGTAATAATGAATGATTTTATTAGTTTTTGTAAATCAGGCCTTGTTTATGTAAGATTTACTACTGCATTATTTTTATGCAATTGACTTTGGCAGGGTTCATCGAACATACCAGTTGCTGTAGATGCTCCGGACTTGGATTTTTGGGAAAAAGGATGCGTTTCAGATTCTGCACTTAGCAAGCTTAAAACTGTGAAGTTGTCAGAAATGGGCGGTTGGCCACATGAGATAGAATTTATCAAATATTTGCTTTGCCGTTCTCCTGTGCTTGAGACATTGAGTATCATTCCTTGTGTATTTGACATGGAGAATAATTTGAAAATGTTGATCGAATTGGTGAAATGTCGAAGAGCTTCTTCTAGAGCAGAAGTTATTTTCATCCACGAGTGAAATTGTGGAGTTATAAAATGCATTCTTTTATACCATTTCCATTGCTACTTCCACTGGGTTTCTGCATAACTTTGTTTTAAAATACCACTGTGAAAACCTGTAAATTCTAAAGCTAAAGTAGGAATTTTATAAAGATGGATTGAAGACGTGTGGCATACTACTGATTTATACAAATTAATGATTCTTGTTCCCACCAAAATAGTTATCGGTTGGGTACTGTGAAAATTCTATTACTCGAGTAAGATCACATAATATCATTGAGGTAGAGAGTTCTTCACCCTTACCTCTGAGTCCACCCTTTTTATTGCCAATTTTATTTCCTTTTAGCATTTGAACTTTCAGACATCTGAGTTCTGGCTGGAAACTTTTTAAGTGCATATAGTCTCAAATGTTAGTAAAGTCCTAAATGAAGTACATATTAACTATTCTACAACCGAAAAAGAGCTGCTAGCTATAGTACGATCAAAAGTGATAGTCTATACTGATCATGCTGCAATAAAGTACTTGTTGAGGAAACCTGATTCAAAACCTTGGTTGATTAGAAGATGGGTACTTCTATTGTAGGAAGGAGTTCAATATAGAATGTGGTTGCAGACCACCTGTCCAGGTTAGTAAACCAAGAAGTCACCACAAAAGAAGCTGAAGTTCAAGAAAAATTTCCTAATGAGAAGTTGTTGGCACTTCAAGAATACCTTGGTTTGCAGATTTAACTAATTTTAAAGTTGCCAAAGACATTCCAGAAGAGTATGATTGGCATCAAAGAAAGAAATTGTTTAGAGATGCAAAGAAGTATGCATGGGATGATCCATATCTCTTTGATAACCTTTTAAGATGTGATCCTGCACTATGTATCCTCCTCCGTCGTCGACACCTCCTTCTCGCTATGCCGCTCCTCTCCATCGTCGTCGTCGTGCCTCAAGGAACGTTGGCGTGTATGGAATTCCGGATATATTGAGTTCCACCATAGCCTCAATGATCTATAAGAATGAATTTACTACGGCAGTGTTGGGTGCATCTTAAATTTAACCTAATATTTACCTCATTAAGGGTAAAACAGTCATTGCACATTAACCTGTTGGGTGTCAATCATAAATGATATGGTGTAGGGAGAATTTGCCTTACTCTAACCTTAATCTACTCAGGGACAAAATACAAGCACAAAACCCTACATTACTTTGTCCAAATACAAGGCCCAAATGTCTCACACTACTTGGCCTAATACAAGTCCCAAAATATCATAATCTACTATGTACAATTTATTATAGACTAAGGATTGCTCGTGATGATAGTAGCTTTGACCTACTGATGTCAGTTGAAACCCAATCTTCTTAAGTCCTTTGATCCATCGCCCTGATTGATGTTACCCTAAAGTAGAGGTCTTTCATCATCTGTTTTGTTTTTATCATGCCCTAGAGTTGACCTCTTCAAATATGATATTGAGCCCAATAAGGAAGGGTGGAGGTCCAATTAGGCTCAATCTATTTGTAAGATCCTATTTATTTTGTGGTAGTTTCTTCCTGCACCCCCACATTTTTCTTCATGCACCCCCACAATGTTGTGCAAAGACAAAAGTGTCCCTATATAAAAATTGTACATTTAATTTTTTTGCATTCTGAATTATAAAATTCGGTAAATTTTTGGATTGGCGCTTCCGGTAAAATTTCGAATTGGCACGTCCAGTAATCTCCCAGATTGGTGCTTCCGGTAACCTCTCAGATTGGTGCTTCAGGTAGTACATGAATTGTAGTGTTAAAAAATATGCATTCCGGATCCGCCAATTCGACATTCAAAATATGCATTCTGGATCCACCAATCCATAATAAAAATTAGGCTTCCGGATTCAGCAATCCGAAAATCAACAATTTATGCAAACTTTGCTTCTGGAACACCCCTCATCCGGAAAGCAATATGATTCACTTCCAGATTGATGAATCCGTAACACACTATTTCAAATAAAAGGTGAAGGTCAATTTTGAGATTTACAAAATTGTGGGGATGCAGGAAGAAAAATGTAGGAGTGTAAGAAGAAACTGCCTTATTTTGTACATGTTGTGGTTGGATGGGTTTTCATTAGCCCACATCATAGTTTCTGAACACCTTAATGAAATGGCGTTGCGAAAAGAAAGAACTAAATTCTCCTAGACAACGTGATAAGTTACAATCTTATACACAAAATTCAGTAGCAAAAGAAAGCAACGAGAAGTTGAGACCTGAATATTTTGGGCCCTCAATAACTAAGTGGGAATAGTAGCTTATAAACGGCTTCTGCTAGAAAATACTAAAGTGCATAATGCGTTCCCATGTATCTTAATTCAAAAAATTATGTTGGATTAGCCCTCCCATGTATCAACAAAATTTTACTGCTGCAAAGAAACTAGAGGGTAATAATAGAAATAATTTCTGATAGACAGTTATAACTATTATCATTACCTTGTATTCTTCTATAAATAGTTTATTTAAGAAATAATAGAACGATTATTAGTTGTTATATAGAAACTTTGTCTGAGTCTTTGTTTATTCTACATTCAATAAGAAATTTGAGTTCCTCTATTTCTTGGAAATCCTTATAGCTTATCCTTGGATTTTCTCCAAATTACCACTGGAATTCTAGAATTCCTATTTTTCTAATGACAATGATATCATTGCTCTCCTATCTTGGACTTGGATTAGGTTGCTACAACCCTTCACAAATCCCCTTTATACAGAGGTGGGGTGAGACTGTTTTCAACAATATTTAACTAAATGTCAATTTATTACCTCTCACAATTTTAACCTTCAAAAATCTTCATCCAAAGTTGAATGTGGAATTCTCAAAAAGACAATAATAATTCCAATAATATTTATTTCACAATGCATCAGAACCACAAATGAAATCATTTGGAAATTTAAACTGGTTTTTCAAACACCAAATTTGCTCTACCTGACTGCACAGCAGAGAAGACAATCAGCATCTTGGTAGCAAAACCAGCACCTTTTCCAATCAAGTGTGTGCAGCAGAAGTTTTTGTAGCAAGGTAAAAGTCCTTTGTAATGGAACTTTTTAGGGTTACCATCTTTCTCGTGTAAGTTACACAATGGTCACAAAAAATCTGTTAGAATGTATAGCAGAAAACAGAAGCAAATTAAGCAATGAGTCATAGGTGAAAACTCTCAAATCCCAAAATACTATTATTGACAGTTTAAGTACAATATATTTATATGAACGTTATTCTTCTAACAAGTTGAAGGAGCCAGAAGGACATTTCCCACAAAATCTTCGGTCCATCACTTAAGAAAAATACATAACACTCAATCTATAAGTCAATGTCTTCAATCAGATTCTGTACAGTCAGAAACTAGCATCACTCTTGGAGATGCTACTATGATGCTAATGTTACACCAAGTTCACTGCAACTAAGGAACTTGCATTTGAAGAAAATATAACTTTCTTTCACTCTTCACCAACTTAAATATCACACAAAGTGGCTTAGTATATATCATCTTGGCCCAGAAAGTTCCATTGCTTGTGTAAGTAATGAAGAATCATCAGTGAGATCAGAGTAGCGCTCTGAAGAGGAGAGTTCATTTCCTCTACTTCTTGTTGATTCAGCTCTCTGTGAGGCTTCCCATTTCTCTGCAAGACCATCTCCTTCAAGCATCCTAACCACTTCAGACATCTTGGGTCTGTGACTTGGAAGGTACTGAGTACATAAAAGAGCCACTTGCACAATTTCATCAAGCTCAATCCTATCATAGTGGTTTTTCAGGTCCTTGTCAACCAACAAGTCAATTTTCTTCTCTTGGTGGATTTTCTTCACCTGCAAAATAAGTTAAGAAAGAAATTATTTTTTTTTCATTATTTAAGTAAAGAAATAAGCAACAAAAAGCCTGTAAACATGACAAGTTTTATTACATCAAAAACTTTTTGGTTAGTTTTAGTCCTACTTTAAATGGTTACAATGTAATGTGCTATGTATCTAGGCATGTACACTTCAAAAACTTTTAGGTTAGTTATAGTCCTCATAAATATAATTATTTTAAATGATTACAACAGTAACAGAAATTTGTAAAAAGTAATGTCAAAATTCACTTTATTTAAGGACTGACTAGCATATTAAGCCATAAATAAAAAGAAATTAATTCTGGTTAGCTCACCCAGTCTAGCATGGCTCCTTTTTGGTTTGCTGCTTTCCCAAACTCAAGAGCCCTTTGGCCAGATATTAGTTCAAGAAGAAGAATTCCAAACCCAAACACATCTGTTTTCTCAGAAGATTGACCTGTTGACAGATACTCAGGGGCTATGTGTCCAACAGTGCCTCTCACTGCTGTTGTCACATGTGAATCCCTGTGATCTAACAGCTTTGCCAGCCCAAAATCTCCCACCACAGCCTCACAATAATCATCAAGCAAGATATTTGCTGCTTTCACATCCCTGTGAATAATCTTTGGATCACACTGTTCATGCAAATACAGCAAGCCTCTTCCAGCTCCTAAAGCTATTCTCTTCCTCGTAGGCCAGTCCAAAGCTGGCTTGGCTGTTTCATATGAAAGGTAATGAATACTCCTACTTCATGAAACAAATTATATGTTTGGAAACTAATAACAACTCTTTTACTTCAATTGTATGAATAAAGAGTACAGATGAATTCAGATTTGCACAGAAGTTTCATCTGTATGACTGAAGACCCTATAATACTTGATACATATACAAGTTAATAGAATAAAATAAGCATTTGGCCCCTCATGTAATTTTCTTTTGCTTTCATTTCAATTTGCTCTCTAAGTTTAAAAGGTTTAAATATTGGATCCTTAAAACATCTATGTATGACCAAGTTGGTCTTTACATCAATATACAATATTAATTTAGTTAGTAGAAAATTGTGGACATACATGTTTGTCACCCTCAGCAAAAATTAATACTGTTAGTACAAAAATTAACAGAATGGCCATTTTGGTTTAGCAAAGCTACTTTGAAATACTAGGTGAAACTTCTTAAATATAGGAGATTAAAGTGAAACCAAGAGAATATGGGACTAAGTGTATCTTATCCAAGTTAATATTCAATTTGGTCCTACAAAGTGACAGCTTCTGTTCTTTTGGATACTGAAAGTTCTTGTTTATACAAATTAGCCCCTTGAGAATAAAATTGTGTACAAGTTAACAACTCAGCCTGACTAACTTGTTAGCTAGTTATCACTATGGAGAATCAATTTGCATAAACAAGGACTTTCAAATACCAAAGTACCACAAGCTACCAACTTGAAGAACCAAATTGTGTGAAAAACTACATATACAACTGTAATCTGGCATTATTAAATTTCCATACCTTTCAGACGGGAAGCTACACTTCCATTTGACATGTACGGATAAACCAAGAGCCTCTCTGTAGTTGTCATGCAGAATCCATATAGTCGAAGAAGATTCCGATGGACGGCTAAGCTGATCATCTCAACTTCAGTCTGGAATTGGATCTCACCTCCAATGGCGTTACCATCTTTGAGCCTTTTCACTGCTATAACTGTACCATCTTGGAGATACCCTTTGTAGACATTTCCAAAACCACCTTTGCCAATCAAGTTCTTGCTGCTGAAGTTTTTTGTAGCAAGTTGAAGTTCTCTGAAGTGGAACTTCTTGAGGTTTCCAAGGAAAACCTCTTCACGGTGTTGTTCTGAAAGAGGAAGAAGGGTCGAGTTAAACAAGAGTAAATCAATGATATGCCTACCAAGTTGGCCTATGAATGCTTCCCATCAAGATCAACTAACCATTAACATCAAAGAATATTTGCTTGTTATGTCTTTGTCTCCACCAGATGAGGAAGCCAAGTCCCAGAATTAGTAAGCCTATGCAGCTTATGCTTGAAGCAAACGCCAAGGCTACTTTGTGACTCTTTGGTCCTTTGGTGGATCGTGAATCTTGAAAAGCATTTGAGAAAGTTGTGTTAGAGTTTGAGAAAGTTACATGAAAAAAGTTTAAGAAAAAAGTAAATATGGGGGTGGAGAATGATGGAAGCAATGATTATAAACATGTTAAGACAACTTAGAACTTGATAGTTTTGAACAGTTTTGTGAAATAATTATGCACCCCAAAACAGTACTTCTGGACTAAGTTTTAGACTAAGTCCACTTTATGACAGATAAGAAGAAAAACTTTAGATGCTACATCATGAGGGTGAAAAAGCAAAAACAAATCTAAAACATGTAAGAACTATTATTACCTTGAGAATTATTTGGAGCTGAAGGAATTGGCGTTGTTCTGAAGCAGTTCTGCTCGACTCCAGTGGCACATATCTGAGGATTGCCTACGATACTGTTTCGAAAGAAGGAAAAACATACAATTAACTCATAACACGTAAACACAATTTATACATTTTTTAACTAACGTGAGGAAAACAGAGAAAAACTTGAATGAGTAAAATTAAAAAAATTAAGACCAAACGCCTTACTTGAATGTTTTTGCATTTATTCTTGGTACAGATTCACTCAAGTTGTTATGAGAGATATCCCTAAGAAAAATTCAGAAGAAGACAAATAATTGACCATAAATCAACTGAACTAAGGAGGAAAAAAAGGTGGATGATAGAAGACTAGAAGAGACTTACAGAAAAGCAAGTTGTGTCATGTTAGCTAAAGAGGAAGGAATTGGTCCAGTGAGACTGTTATTGTTTAGCCGCCTGATAAAAATTCAAACTTCTATCTTCAAATTCTAGATAGGGAATTAAGACACCTTTTTTCTGTAAAGCATATAAAAGAATGCGTAGCATTATGTTCATGAACTTACAAGTAATGGAGACCCTTCATTTGGGAAAGAGAATCTGGAAGTTGACCAGTGAAGAAATTGTCAGAAAGATCAAGAGTTTGAAGCTTTTGGAGCTTTCCAATCTCAGAGGGGATTGGTCCTGTAATATTGTTGTCCTGCAGAAGCCTGCAAAATGCATAGTAAGATAATATTCTTGACACAAACTTCCCCAAATTCTTTCTTTTACTATAAATAGCATGTCACTCACACAGTGAGGAGGTTTGTTAAACTGCCTATGCTTGGTGAGAGACGACCAGATATATTTTGGCTTGGAATCCCACTGAAAAAAGAAAAGGATGAAATACTTAGAATCTTAAGAAGCAGAAAAACAGTGAAATTGAATATTTCTTGTTATGGTTTGGTTTTTTCCAGTTTGACTTACAGGGCAGTGACAAAATGATCAGAAGAACATGTGACCATAGCCCAGTTGCAAGGATCTACAGCATCCGCATCCCAGTTACCCAAGACAGAATGAGGATCCATCAGAGAGTTCTTAATGCTCATCAAAGCTTGAACTGCATGTAAGACAAGAATTTATTAGCACTTGAGAGTGACCTTACACATATCATGTGTGCTCTAAGAAGTAAGGGAAGTGCTCCCAGTCAATCACCTTCATAGTTGACACCTTTGGGAGAAAGCAAACCAACCACTGAAGTAGACAGGAAGAACAAAGCTAAACAAAAGAGAGCTACATCCCCTCTTCTCTCCATTGGGTTGAAGAATCACCAGAAACTTGTATTAGTTATTACCACAACAAAACTAGATCAAGTTATATCTTAAGGAGGAGGCAAGTAAAGGAGCAGGTTTTGAATGATTCATCTAACACCACCAAGTCCAACTTGGTTTGTTTTTGTTACATGTCATGTTTTACATCAGAAGAGGAACCTCATCAACCAAGTCCAACAGTACCATTCCCACCTGCTTTCAAGGCAGAATTGCACTCACTCCCACCCTTGTGTCAGACTTGAATCAGAGCCAATGGTAAAAAGACTTAAAAGAGAGCCAGCATGCCTGCTGATGGTTCAACAAAGAAAGAAAGGAAAGAATATATAATAAAAAGCCATGAGGCATCCCTCCATTAGCCTCTTTCTAGATAAATGTAAAAGATGATTGAAAAAGAAAATTCCATCAATCATGCATTGGTCTAAAGAGCAGGAGTGTAAAGTATAATTCTATTCCTCCAAATATAAACTAAGAAAAAAAAAAGTGAGAGCAAGTGAAGTATTATCTGTTAAGCACTGTCAATGGACCTTAATCAGAGAAATTAACAAAGTGGGTCAATGAGTTTAGCTGCCATCAACTATGTGTGAGAAAGAGAAAGAAGGCAAAGTGGATCACCTTGGACTTATAAGCTCTCTCTCTCAGAGTCCTGTAGAAAAATTAGAATCCAAAAACATTCCCTGTCCCTGTGGTATGCCATTCATTATCTTTTAAGTACCGAACTCCACTTTCTTTCGTTTTATTCAATAATTATGAGAAAAAGTTAGAATCCCAAGGGATTGTGGTTGAGATTGGTGATGCAATGGCTCCTCCTTGTGAGATCTTTGTTGTGTCAATTATGTCTCCCATTTTCTCTCACTGTTGCTTTCTATTTTCTTTGGTCATGCTAATCTTAGTTGGCTAAGCTTTATTGATTCTCAATCACTCATTTTGTCTCCAAATAATCTCATTCATCAGACAGTTCCTCTAATAAACAAGCCAAAAGCAGCCTACTTTTAAAAGCAAAAGCTGATCTCACACTGTTCTGAATTCTCACTCTGGGAAATTCCCAGAAGACCCTCCTTAACTACCAAGCCAAAGTGAGGGCTTTTTAGTTTTTCCCATCATTGCTGTGTGATGAAGTACAAGGGGTCTGAGATGTCTATTTCACTCCCGTTTTTATAGGAACTTTTCATTTTCATTTTTCATCAAATTTGCTTTGCATATCAGACCTGACATGCAGAACCCACCAAGCAAAACCACTGACACTCTCTTTATATAAAATTTGTTTCTCTAATACTCTAAGATTATTCCAAACCTCAAATTAGACTCACAAAATCTTAATCATCGAAATTGGAGTGTAATTCCAAATATTGCAACTTTTCTGTCAGACCTTCATTTAGTTTAAACTCATTCATTTTATATTACTTTTAAAACTTAGCTGAAACTCACATCTGGGATTAACTTTTTTGTCCGATAATATATATGCAGTTTTTATGAAGAAAGTAAAGCTAGTCATGCATGGTCCAGCTGTAAGGTGTACCTTAAATAATGGTATAATATAGTGGTTTACTTTAGCAATTGTCATATTACTTTATTGAGTTTATATTTGTTCAGAAATATATAATTTCTTTATGAATTCTATTTTTTATTTATATATATTGAGATACACAATTATCTGTCAGAAAAAGTTATAAATTTGTTAAATAAAATAGATTTAATTAAGTTTTAAATTCTTATAAATTTGAATATTTTTAATTGAGTTCCACTGTTTAATTTGTATTAACAAGTCACATGATTGTTATATTGTTCTCTCATCTTACTTAGTTGTCTTTGTATGTTTGTGTTAATATTGAGCAATGTAGTTTTGTAATTAGTATAACATGTGACTTTTATTGTTAAACACAAACGATCGAGGAAAAAAATAAAAACATAAAAAATTTGATGTTGGTAGACTACGAAACGAGGGTGGGGTTGGAGGTGTACGTGAATGTCATGGAGATCAAAAAACATATTATTTTGTTGTTATTGTTCTACTCTTCAATTTCACCCTTGTTTTGTAGTCTTTCAACATTGTATTTAAGTTTTTGTTTTGCTTTAATCTTTGTTTTTGTTTACTATGATCCAACAAGTTTTCGTTTTTACTTGCTTTTCAATCTTATCCAAACAAGTTGTTCCTTGTCAATTTTGAACCAAAATAAGTTACATGTTATTGAACATCTAACATCCCACAAATAGAACTTTTTATTTGATGTCACATTGATACACAACTCCAACTCTATGTTTCTTTTGTTGTTCAACTCAACACTTGTTTCACATTCTTCCAAAACCATATTTAGATTTTCGTTTCGTTTTTGTTTATCCTTATTCAACAATAAAATCACATATTATGTTAACCACAAAACTCCTTTCTTTAATATTAGCACAAAATAACATGTGCAAAGAACTAAGCAAGGTAAGAGGATAATATAACAGTCACATCATTCCATTAATAGAAAATTACTCAATTAAAAAATATATAATCTTTTATTACTAATACTGAGAAAATTTAGTAGAAATCTAATTGAAAATATCTAAAATTATGAGCTTGAAACTTAATTAAACCAATAAAATAATACTATGTTAAGTAAGTAAAAAGATAAATTATTTAGTTGAAAAAAAATAAAAAAACTGTTTTGTTTATTATTGTTGCTAATATTTTATTTATTCATTACTATTATAATTATTTAAATTAAAAAAAAACTCATAACCATTATATCCCGTAATAAATTATCAAATAGGTGATCTAATGAACTAGAAAAATGTTTTTAACTATAATAATCGGTCATTTACATATAATTATATCCTAGTTTCGTTTCTTTTCTTCACAAAAGGGGAGAACATTCTTACCACGATGTACACGCTCCCTTCACAAATCTGTTACATCAATAGTGGTTTCCTCATTCTCTGTCCATTCCTTCTTAGTGTACAATAAATCACCAATAAGAAAACGATGCTAATGAAATTAATATGGTAACTTGAAGTAAGTTTGATACAAAATTTAGTTAAGATTTTCAAAAGCTATTTTTTATTACTAGATGTTTAATGACAAAATTCATTATCCAACAATAATCAAATAGTTTTATTTGTATTAAAATAATGCTTAACTAAAAACAAAGTGCATGTTTGGAAAACATTGTTTAATTTAATTATTCATAACTCCTCCCAATTTCTTATGAGTGCATGGGAAAAGCTTTATTATTTTTATATAAGTATTTGTTTGTAGAATATAAGTCAGTTAACTACAATTTTTTAATTAAAAATTACTTTTATTGTATTTTCTTTTATTTATAAAATAGGCGTATATAGTTATTTTTTTGTTTAGATTATTAAGCTTAATAAAATTAAGGATGTGAATATTGTAAGACAAGAAAATAAGGAATATTTTGAAATCAACCAAAGAGCCTAAATAAATTTCGATCAAAAACAAGTTTAAATTAATGTAGAAGACTATACATGACAACTATGAAGGAGAAATGTGAATAAAGTATGGAAAATATGAAACAGTCTTAGACATTAATCTAGATATAGGATTTGAATCTTAAGCTTTTATTTTTTCTGTCTCATTGCTGTGGTAAATCTCGACCATATATGTTATTGAGTTGCTATATATAGTCACTTCTTCCTTTGTGCATATACTTTAAATGATACATGAGAGTTAGAGAAATTATTGAGAATTGTCTCTTATGAGAGTGATCACATTTCTTTGGAACCTTATCTTGATTTCTAAGAGTCAAGTGACAATTCTTCCTTGAGTTTATCATCAAGATGAAGTTTTCTCCATCATGAAGTTAAACTGATGTAGTCTTATGTTGAATCCATGTAGCTCTTTGTATTTTGTTGTTTGTTATGGTTTATTGGTATAATAATATTAATGATTATCGAAGAATTTGTACATGTTGTATGTTTTATAAGACTAATCATGTGAAGCAAGATTCTTAAAGAAATATTATAGAAGAAGATGATCAAGATGATGGTTTTCAGAAATTAAAGTGTTGCTAAAAAAAACAGATGAATGTGCGAATTAACTAGTTGAAATCATAGGACAAAATGACTTACCAAAAGAATGGAGAACTTCAAGGGATTTATCACTAGACAAAAAAAATTAGTCAAATTGATAAGGGAATATCTACTCATCATTCTCTAAATCATTTATGTGAACATATGGCATTTGTGTCACAAATTGAATCAAAATCTATAAATGAAGCTCTTAATTATGAAAATTGGGTTACCGTTATGCATGATGAATTAAATCAGTGTGTTAGAAATAATATTTGGGTTCTTGTGCCTAAATTTGATTATATGAATGTTATTGGAACTAAATGGGTATTCAAGAACAAACTTGATAAAACTGGAATGATAACTAAAAATAAAGTTAGGTAAAACAAAGGCTATAATTAAGAAGAAGGAATTGATTATGATGAAACATTTTTCCTTGTAGCAAGATTAGAAGTTGTGAAATTATTGTTTGTTTTTGCATGTATTAGCTTCAAATTGTTTTAGATGGATGTAAACACATTTCTGAATGGATTTATCAATGAAGAAGTCTATGCAACCTCGTGGTCTTAAGGATCACAAGCATCCTACTTCAAACTCAAAAAGGCAGTGGTAAGAGAGACTTGGCAATTTTCTCTTATCTCATGGATATGAGAGAGGAAAAATTGATAAAACTTTTTTTTTATTAAAAAGACTATATCTGATAGTTCAAGTTTATGTTGATGATATAATCTTTGAAGCTATTAAGGACAACCTATTTGAAATAGGAGCCCGCATAAGAAATTTTTTTTTTCAAAATTTAATATTTAATTAATTATAAAAAACTTATTCCTACTATTGAAAAATTAAAATTTTATCCGTGTTTCAATTCATTTAATTAAGATAAAAATAAAAAATTTATGTATGAGGATTGTTAGAAGCTTGATTAAAAATAATTAAAGTTTTGTTTTGCATTTATATATGTATGTAAATATATAAGAGTACCTTATCAAAGTTTTGCTACAAAATATCTTAATGAAGATGACTAATTTTTTAACTATCCTATTGAAATCTCTTCTTTATATTATTTTTTTATTAACAAATTTTAAATATAAGACTTTACTTAAAACTAAATCCACTGTCACTCTTAATACTAACTCATTTAGATGATTAAAATAAAATATTCCTTTTTTTAGTACATTAAATTAATTTTTTTAAATAAAATAAAGATCACACTATAATAATGGGTGAATGAGGTATAACTTTTTATACAAAAAAAAAATATTTTTTATTTACGCACGCCAGCGGGCCAACCCACCCTGACCCGCTATTGGCCCGTGCGGGCTACAAGTTATGTGAGGCAGGTCAAAGCGGGTCAACGGGCTAGATTAGTGAATTCGTCCGGCACATTTTTGTAGCGGGTCATTGCCACCCCTAACAAGTTGTTACATGAATGTTGATTTGGTTGGAAAATTTGTAGATCAAACCAAGTTCAGAGGGTTAATTGGATCCCATCTCTACCTCACTACAAGCAAACTAGACATCATATTTGTTGTATGTTAGTGTGCTAGATTCCAGTCAAATCCCAAGGAATCTCACTTCACTACTGCTAAAAGGATCCTTCAATATTTCAAAGGGACAAACTATGTTGGTATATGATATCTTTCTAACTCTCCTATTAGTCTCATTTGATATTTTGATTCAAATTTTGCAGGTTGTAAGTTACATAGGAAGAGCACAAGTGGTACATGTCACCTACTTGGTTCTAGTCTCATTTCCTGGCATAACAAGAAACAAGCTTATGTGGCTCTCAACTGCAGAGGCGTAATATATTGTTGCTGGAAGCTGTTGTGCGCAAATCTTATGGCCTAGACAACAACTTAAAGATTGTGGTTTAAAACTAAGAAGGGTACCTTTATTGTGAGTGTAATCAATCTTAGAAAGAATTAGATCCAACATTCAAGAACAAAGCATATTGAAATCAGACATCATTCATTCGAGATCAAGTAATCAATGGTAACTGTGAAATTAAGTTTGTTGAAACAGAAAAACAACTTACTAATATTTTACCAAACCTCTTCCTAGAGATAGATTCAATGTTTTAATAAATGAATTAGGAATTCTTAATTACCAAAACATATCTTAAAAAAAATTCTCTGATACTCTCTTTGTCTTATTTTATGTTTATTTGTTGAAGACAAAAGGGGGAATATGTGTGTTTTTTACTATATTTGTTATAACCGTTCTTAGCTTATGTAGAATTTTATTTCTGCATATCTGGTTATCCTGCTATTTTTTCATATATATGTATATTCTTGATTGCTTGTTCTTTCCTTTGTATTTTTTTGCAAGATTTCCTTTAGTCAAAATCTACAACACAAGATCAGTTATTTGTCTTCATCAAATAAGGAGAGATTGTTGACCAAGAAGATCTTGCTTTGATGAATCCAATCTATCATCATGATTTGGAAGTTGTGTGTGTCTAGATAAATTTTGTTGTATCTCTTTACATTACATTATGGTCCAAATAACTTCAAAAGTTATCTTCTTAAAAAGTTTTATTTTCTAAATCTGTTGTATTTTTTAATAGGTTCAAAATATTTTTTAATCCATTAAAACAAAAGTTATTATTTTTATAAATAATTTTATCTTTAGCTAAGTATATGACATTATTAATTTATCAAAATAAAACTAAACACAAAGTTAGAGATTAATATATATAGAGAGAAATGACATTAAAATGTTTTTTTCATTAATGTTAACCTTACCGATAAAAAGAGTAATACATTTTATTGAAAAAATATCAGTCAAATTTTCCAATAAAATTATAATATTTCACAACTATATATATTATATATTAAAAAACACAACTAGGATGGTTAAAGAAATGAAATCCACAAGAAGGTTATATAATTTACAAAATGTGATGTTTATCCTTCAATATTTTGAAAATTGATTAGTAAAATAATATTTGTGCAATAAAGGGTGTATTTTTTTTTTTCATATTTTGGTGAAAGTGGTGAGTGATGAAAGCTGAAACAGCTTTTCCTTTATAGGTTAAAGGGGTCCCATTGTTTCCATCTGAAACAGTATAGCTGTAACTACATTATTATGGCACCTAGGTGCACGTGCATTAATCCTACCACTTCACCCATCCATCGTCAAAAATATCATTGTAATGTCTTTTAAAAAAAAAAGTTTATCCAAGTCACATCAAAACACATTAAAAAAAGTTATAGAGGACTATAATTTATTTATTTATTTATAAATTTTTTTATAGTGGTCTATAACCATGTATAAACGTGTTTTCTCATCTTCTCAAGTATGAATGACATAATCCCATACAAAATCAAGTATGAATGACATAATCCCGATACAAAATTAGGGGTGACAAAGCGGGCTCTGCATACGTCCCGCTTAAATCTTGGGTTGGATACAAAATACGGATTGGTTTTTATGACTCGGTTGGTCCGCGGGTTTATGGACTGACCTGCATCTTTTTTTTAAAATGTGGAGGAGGAGTGGAGGCAGTAGTAGTGTGCAACAACAACGGCGTGCAACAGCGAAGCGGCAACAGCACGGCAGTTGCAGGTGAAGCCGCACGGAGTCGCATGCGGAGCGAGCGGCAACACTGCAACAGAGAGTGTGTTGTGTGTATTTTTTGGAACAGCATATCTGCATTGTGTTTTAAGTGAAAACCTAATTTTCTTTCACTCAAAGTTGCGACTCTTCCACTGGATCATTGTTGTCAAGTTTATTTTTTTATTTTTTTTTTCGAGTTAGCGGACCAGCCCGCTCATCCCGCTATTTTTACCGCGGGCCGGCTTGCACGGCCCATTCCGCTTTGCCACCCCTATACAAAACATTGATTTTTTTACAAAACAAAATGAAATTAAGTTTGGCAACTAATGAATTCTAATAAACTTCAAATATTTACTTTTTTTAGCTTAAAAAAAAATAATATATATATATATATATATATTTTTATTTTTTTTTTCCATAGAATAAATTAACATTGACTTAAAGGTTATAAGCTGAATTATAAAGAAATAAAAACCAAATGTGAACCACAGTATCTACGACTTGCATTGCTTATCAAAAAGAAAAAAAAAAGCTATGCCTTGCATTAGGTTTAGTTAATTAAGCTACTCAAGTTAGGGTTTTTTTTTTTTTTGGAAATGATGTTAGACGTTTTCCTTGTTCTTCTAAGTATGGTCACCTTTCAGTTCTTTACTTGTGTATGAATTGTGATTACTAACAACGGTATTTTTATTATAATTGCTTACCAGATTTTATCGTAAAAAGCAATGCATAGTTATTTGTTATTTCTTCAATATTGATTCTTCTTTTGAACCAAGTAACTTCAATATATACTGATTCTTTATTTAGAATCAACTAAAGTATATGTAATCGAATTATTATATTTAAAGTCAAAAGCACTCACTAGACGATTATTTTACATCCTTCTCTTCCCCCTAAACCATCTTTAGAAGAGAATCTTGAGCCTTTCACCATACATTATTTTACATTTTCTCTACTTCACCCATCTCTAATACTGAAAATGCTCAATACATAATTACTCATCACCCACTCTTGGACATACCAAAATCTACCCACCTTCTTTTCACCTTACTATCTAAAATAAATTTTTTATGTCGTTTCTAAAATTGACATAGATACAAACAAGACATAGAAAGTCTAATTTTTTTTATGAAAATTGTCATAGAAAATATAATTTTTAAGTTAGTTCTAAAATACCCATCATAGAAAAAGCTTCAAAAATACGTCACATACATTTTTTTTTCTTTATTTTCTAAAAACACGCCTATATTAAAAAAGTGTCACTTTCTATGGTGTGTAATTTTAACCGTCATAGAATGAGTTACTTTCTATGATAATTATTATTTTACACGTTTTAAAAGCAATATTTTTTATAACATATTTAGTTTTAGTTGTCATAAAAAGTGGATTTTTTTTAAAATTTTGTGATGTATTCATTTCTCTACTTGCATTAAAAATATCATGCACAATAAACATCATTCTCAAATAGAATCTTAAATGATTTGGTACATTAACAATTATAAACTTTACTGAAGGTTAATATGTTCTACTATATTCAAAATTGTTAATTATACAAAGTTAATAATCCTAAAATGGTCATTTACAATAAATACCTAAAAGAAAATATGTTCACTACTGTCGAACCTCTTGCAACACTACATCCTTCAATGAAAATAGGTTGTTAAATATCTACAACATACGTTGAATTCATGGTAGATTATCTCCTTTCAATAATCACTAATGTTTACAAATATGATTGTATGCATATATCCCATCACATAATACATGCACTCATAACTCCTTGATTGATGTTAGTATTACAAGTTAAATATAAATAATATAATATCAATAATTACATATAAAGCTTAAAAATAAACAACTAACTAATTAAAAAAACCATGATAACTCACTACCTACAACAAAAATGTACAAATATTCAAAAAAAAGTTAAATTAAAGTTATCTTATAAAATAGTAAAGATATTCATAAAATTAAAATTAATGCTACCCATAAAAAAATATTTTATCCAAACAAGTTCATCTAAAACCCAACCTTAAGTGTTATCCTCTTTAAGAATAAAAAGTTGAAAATAATATTGTATCATGAGACTTTCTTATGTAATGATTTAATCTTTTAGATTGAATTATCACTTTCATATTAGAAATAATAATTAATGATTATGTTGATAGTAAGATTGAAACATATAAATTATATACAGTCATTCATATCATGAAAAGTAGAAACTTAAAAGACAATTGGGAAAAATGAAAGGGAGTTGGAAGCTTTAAGAAACACTAACTAAATACAACATGCACTCCCACTAATCAATTACCTTTAATAAACTTGGAAATATGATCCAAATATTGATCTGCTCCATGAATAAATTGTGTACCACCGCAGAAACCTAAACTTATCCTTGCCTCTGAAAATCAGGTATTCATTCCTTTTATCTTCAACAAGACGAGGGTGAGGAACATTATTGAACCAAGCCTATAAGAAAAAACACATTGCATTACATTAAGAAACCATGGCAAAAGCACCCCACCCAAAAAGAAGAACAAGTACATTCTAAAATTTAGACACAAAAATGTTTACACAATTGCATGACTGGGTGCAACTTTTCTTTTAGAAAATAATAATCCTATTCCTTTTCTTCAAAAAAAAGTTTAAAAACAAGAGTACATTATATAGACTCAATAAGAAACATATATGTAGAAACATCCAAAACTTACACATCTTATTAATGAAGAAGATGACATTATAATAAGTGTTAAATGACCACAAGTTTTTTTCATCAAATTAGACATGCATAATGAATGGATTACATGAAAAACATCATAAAACAAATGCATTTTCCTTCAAATTCGTACTTGACTCAAAAAGATTAAGAAAAGAAGAAATTGATGAAATATTGTAGAAAAAGAAGGAAAAAAAACAAACAAAGGATAAGCAAAATTATCAATTTGCTCAGAGCATGAAACCAAGGCTAGGCGGATTAACCCCAAAGAGTAAGGATTGGAAAATCTCAAGAATGTTGAGCACTAAGACATGCGTTGGGAAGAATAAGGCTAGAGTTGTATCAAATTTAAAGAGTTTATAATGTTGTGTGAATCCATAAGGGTTGAGCAAAAAGAGTCATTCATAATGAAGAAAACCCAAATTCGCTTGGGAGAGGCTTGGAGTTGACTTGAGTTTGGCTAAGAGCGAATCCAAAGCCCAAGATTTCTTCATGCATAAGAAAGGATTTCACTGGGTCAAGCTTGGAGCGAATCCCTACAAGATTGAGAAACCTCAAAATTTGTTGAAGCTTAAGAAAGGCTTGAAGCCAAAAGTTTCCTTCAGAGTAAAGAAAGTCAATCCGCTAAGCGGATTGACTATGTGTTGAGCGAGTGTTGAATCTAATGGAGCTCCTCACGAAACTCTATCAATAGAGAGGTGCTAGTGCTTTATAGGCAGGTTGAAAAAAAAGGCAAGTCAAAGGCAGAAGAGCAGAGCCTAAGCTGACATACAACATATAGGGATCAATGTTTATTGTTCTTAGCCACTCAACTTTGAGCTTTCTTGTAAGATGTGTCATGAGTAACTAAACTTATCTTGTTGGGATTGAAGAACAATGTAATATCTTTTGAGTTGTAGTTATTTATGAATGCTTGTTTCTAACATTCATTTCTTTTGGTTTGATTAAATGCTTAATGCTTGATGTGTGAGGACCCCACCATCTATACCTATGGAACATGAATGATATTGGGAAACAAGATCATGTATCTTAGCCCTTTTAAATCAATCAAGTGTGTCAATGTTTGGGAACAAAATTGAGTACTTGGCTTGAATTGTTCCATCTTAATGCAAAAGCAAGCTATTGTAAGTCAAGGAATTGATTATAATAGTTTTTTATTCTAGATAACTATGATCAAGAGATTGACTTGGCTTGGCCATCAGAAACAATGAACTTGAATAAACATAGTATTTGTAAGTAACAACAACAAAAGAGATTTACAAAGTTACTTCAATCCCAACACTTGTTATCACTAAATATAGTATTAAAATTATTATATTTATCTTATATCACATATGCACTCAACCTTTATTGTATTTTCACTTCACTTTTAAAGATATTACTACTTTGGTAATTTTTAGTCCATGTGAATATGACAACCCCTTATCAACTTACTACAGTTGACTTGTCGCTTGTCGATAATAGATTTTAATAATCCCACCCTCAAATTTTTGGCATCATTGTTCGGGATTAATTGATTTACCAATAGTCATAACTTTCTATTTGAAGTAGTAAATATTGTAATTTTTGTGTATAACTAACTTTCTAACTATAGATTTAGTTTTAACTATTGTAGAATAGTCTAACCTCTTTTGTTTTTCTAACTATTTGAGTTTGTTTGAATTTGTTTTATCTTTTCTTTAAGGAATTTTTATATTTATTTTAACAAGAAGTAAAGCCTCTATAGAAGACTTGTTGTTTGAGTGGGATATTGAGAAACTTTTGAGAAAAGGAAGAAATAGGCTCAAACAAAACCAAGAAAATAAGGAAGGAGGACTAGATCTGAACGCATCCAATTCACAATCTCAAGCACCTCAACCTGAGAACATGACTGGTCAAATAGGAAACAAGAACAATGATGGAGGAATAATTGTAAATCCTCAAGGAGAATCTGCTATGAAACAAGGACCAAGGTATTTTTTAAGCATAATCATGCCAACTGTAACTAGATCTTTGGAAATAAAGCCAACATTTTTTAACTTGATTTGTAGCCATGAATTCAGATGAATGGATCATGAGGATCCTTACACTCACCTATTAACTTTTTATGAATTAGTTGGAACTATAGGATTTGAAGAAAGGGATATGGAATTAGTTTGCTTAACATTATTCCCTTTCTCACTACTTGGAAAAGCAAAATAGTGATTTAAATCTTATCCCAACCACAACTTGAACAACTGCAATAAAGTTGAAGAAAAATTCTTAAACTAGTTTTTTCCACTCTCTCGCTTTATAAAAGTTAAATCTGATATTTTTGCATTTAGACAAGGACTAGATAAATCCTAATTTCTGGGAGCACTTCAAGATGCTACGTAGAAGATGTCCAAACTTTGGATTTGAAGACATATCCCATCTAACTATATTTCATAATGGTTTAAGGTTTGATACTAAACTGATATTAGATGCAGAGCAAGCAACCAGAATCATTAATGCTTCGTCTTCAACAGATTATCGAGTACGACATGAAAGACAAGTTGGTTAAAAGAAATGAGTGTTAAAATTTAACATAATTGATGTACTCCTAGCTCAAAACAAAATTATGACTCGGTAGACTGAAGTCTTAACAAAGTAAATGTCTAAATTTTCACATCAACTGCATGCCATAAATTCTCCTCAAGTATAGAGTCAGTCAAGGACATGTGAGGCTTGTGGAGAAAACAATTTTAGTGGTCAATGTTCCTATGACCCCGTGATGAGAGAAGAAGTTAGTAATCAAGTCAATATCATTGTCCCAACCAGAATCAAGTTAAGGAAAAAATACCGATAAAAATATAAACTTTAGAATATAAAAAATTTTAAATTCTTATTTTTTCTAAGTGAAATTTAAAATTTTATGTAATCATTATTCTCTTGAAATTTTATAATTTTTTTTTTTAAATTCTTTATTCAAATAACATATTTTGTTATTAAACATTTCAAATTTGAATTACTCTCCTCAAATTTCTTTCCCAAACACACTATTAACTCATTTACCAAACACACTATTAACTCATTTAATTATTTGTGATGGTTTTTCAATAAAACATATCTCATTCTTATACCAATAGGAACCAATGCATGGAGTTATTTATCATAGAAAAAACAAAATATAATGAACTAACAAATGATTGTACTGATTCTCAAACCAAACATTCTAAGCATAGGTGGGTGGGTTATAAATTCTTACGCTAGAAGTGGATCTAGTTGTGCATATGACCAATGCTTCCATGACTTTAATTAGAAGGGGAAAATGGGACAAACTGAACAAAGTCCAAATATATTGTACTAACTTTATGCAAATACCATTACACAAAATGAAGTATATATACTTTCGGTTCCAATCACCCACTACAAGAAAATCATGAAATAGAAATCAATTTTAGAAATAAAAATTAATTAGTTGTTATAGTGATTAAATTAGAGACTATTTTAGAAGCTAAAAAAACTTTTTGTTTTTAAATTACTTTATATTATTGTTAAATAGTTTCTAAATTGGTATCTAATTAGTTACCAAGATTTTTGCTACCAAATTTAGAATCTAAATAATTGACAGTTAAAACATTGGTAGCTAATTAGATACTAATTTAGAAACTATTTAACAATAATAGAAACTAATTTAGAAAAAAAAATTAATTTCTATTTCATGATTTTCTTGTTGTGACATTGTACATAAATGTTTTCACTAGATAAACATAGAATTAGTGACATTTGAAGTCAAAACTCAAGAAAGTGAAAGCTATATTAGATAACTTTAGACGATGTTCTGACGATTTTAAAGCCATCTTAAAAATTGTTATCTAAAAATATTTTTGCAATTGCTGTTGAATTTATTAGAAAATAATTCCTTTTAACTTTCTTTATTATATAAAATTGCAACATTCAAACCGATGTTACCACTACCAAATAATATCTTATTGAGTATTGGAGTTTCAAAAATGAAAAATAGTTTCCTAATTTCCTATGAGTTTATTTATTGCTTTTTATATTAAATCTCTTTTTTCATCTTATGAAAATATCCGACATACGTTTAAAGATAATCAATAAAAATTAATCATCAACGAAACTTAATTAAACATTTGATATAAAAAATTATGCACACCTGTAAAAACATTTATCACTTGTTTGACTAGAACAAGAGTGTCTTAAGGATATTTATTATCCCTATAAAGTAAAATAATCTTCGGGACATAATACATATAATCCTAAAAGAATTTAATAAATTTATTATTAAATAAATTCACTATGAGAAAAATAAACCAGGTTTATGTTGGACGCTATGAATAACAAAAAAACGCTAACAAAGGTGCTAGGTCCATCAAACATGACCAAAAAGACAAACTCCAACAGCCAAGAATCTCAAGATACCATCTTACCAAAACTCTCACCCACCACGAAATCAATGATTTTCACATAAGCCTGGTAAGATCTCTATTTTTCCCATATATAATAATATAATATGTATGAATTTTTAACATATATTTATATCATGTAGTAATTCAAAATACATATCTTTTCATAGGAAAAATAATATTTACATACACCAAATAAAGTAATAAAAATAAAATATATATTTCATCAACTCGCTGTCCTGCAGTCTCATTTGCTCCCATGTAAAGAAATAAAGAAAACAAAATACAACAACAACTGAGTAAGTTAGCTATAAAAAAAATTGTTATATAATTTCAATTTCAATTAACAAACATAAAGTCATCAACTCTCATACATTTTCTCAAAATCCATCAAGTCTTTATCATAATTCATAATTCACATTACTCAGGTCAGACTTCAACTGACCAACATTCTCAAGCACTTGACTCTACTTTTGGAAGATTCGTTCATTGACTTAGACTCAGATATTTGCACTTGTCATACTACCTCATTGTGAATCCACACAACTATCAACTATGCGTATAAATAATCTCAATATCATATCACCTAATATGACAAGGTATATATACACATATACATGTATCATCACTATATATAACCCAATTTAAATCATTTAGAGTCAAGCAAGAACAAATTCAATAACTCATTCACTTCAAAATTAACTTACATTATATCAGTTATACAAATCAACCAATTTTTCATATTCAAACAAAAACATTTACCATTACTCATCCATCTCAAAATCAACATATTCACATTTGATTCAAACAATACCCTACATTACTCAGAAACAATCAATCTTGCAAACAAAATTTGGAATTACTGACCACGTCACCCCCACATCCAGATCTTCTAACCTAGTGTTCTATTTGAAATTAAAAATAGCTTCCCTTACCTGAATTTGAGTAGGTGCTCACTAAGAGTTCTAAACCAACCAAAAGTTCAATGATAGTTTAACATGCACCACAAAGTTCTGATCAAAGATCTAATTACATCACTAGAACCCCAAGCTAACAAGAACTAATCTTAAAGCTAGAAACCTCGCATGCAACAACATATACCAAGACATACTTAACATTTCAAAAATTAACTCAAAGAAAAAAAGAGCAAAAATAAACTTTTGTCTAAAACTCTGATAAGACAATTTTGTAGTATTCGCTGCTAGGAATTCAATGGAGAACTTTGATCGTCATTCTAATGACAGAAATGTTCAAATAGTTAGAGAGAAGACAAAGGAAGAAAAAATGAAAAGTTTAGAAAGATGATGATTTTTTTAAAATGAAACCTGACTAACTTAATTTTTATTTATATATTCTTTTTACTTTAATAATAAAATATACAAATTTCATTTAAAATATTATTACGAAGTAAACTTTAAGTTTAACTCAATCTCATAAAATCGGCTCATAAGGTTGAGGTTTACATCCACTTATATATAATGAAAGATTCTAATCAATTAGATCTTCAACAAATATATCATTTTTACTCTAAAATTATTTTCTAAATCCTTACCACACTAGTCAAACTCATAATGAAAGATGAGAAAATCCTGACATTAAGACTCACGCTCAAATTTTTAGAAAAATAGAATATAAAAGTATAATTTTAAATTAATTTCTTAATTTGGGTCGGCTAGAGAGACACATGTTCAGATATTTTTTTCTCTTCCACTAAGCGTCTCTCTATTAGACCAACACAAAAGTATAAATGCTCGTAACATGTGTCAAGCCAACTTTATCCATCTAAAATAATATTATCTTAATTTTATACTAAAATTAATTCTTTTTTATTATTTCTAACTTGTACAACGCAAGCTAATTTTTATATTTTTTTTAGGTAAGCTTAACATCCCTTTAACACACACTGTATATTTTAAATATATTTTTTTAAGTGAGTTTGACACAACTTTAATAACGTCTAGACATTATTTTCTTGTCACTTATCCTCATCCATGTTTCAGTGTTACAGTGGCTAATTTACAAATAAATGAAGCAAAGTTTAAAATAAATATAGCTATATGTAATTAGGGTGAGAATTAGAACTTAGAAATGTACACTTGTGTACAAAAGGTGACATTATTTACTTAAAGAAAAACAACACTTATTGTACGTGGTGGGTAGAAATTCCCCTTGTGAAGTTCTATCCATGTCATGCCATATTATCTGATTTCTTGAAAAGTATTTTCTTGTCTTCTGCTTAGACATACTTGTTCCTTCCCCTTGATTAACCAAACTCTTCAAAACCAAAAGAAAAAAAAATACCACAAATTTTAGCCAAAAAAATCACAGTTCATGTAAAGTTGTTTGAAGCCCTAAAAGGAGAGTCAAAGCAATGGATTAAAGAGAAAAGTTGAGGATGACCCTAATGAGTAGATTCAACGTTGCTGAGTTAGCCCAAATGAGTGGAAAATGATTGTTGTTTTTACTGAGTAGGAATGTTTCAATGGAGGGGAAGGAGGGTCTATGATGGCAAATTGTACCAAACACCACATGATTATGCCTTTGGCCATGTTCTTCAGAAAAAAGAAGACAATTATAAAGCTTCCAAAATTGTTCACAATTGACACCCTGTTCCACCAGCTTGTTCCCCTTATTGCATCCATTCTCACCCATTCACTGCATTTTCCCATCAACTTCTTCCCTACAAACAACAAACAACGTACGAAATTCACATATATGTCGGTCACCATATGTCACAATGTGCCCAGAGTCTCATCTCATAAAATGCAACCCATCGTCTGCATTATGTACTATTGTTGTTACAATTTATTCAACTTCTGTCTGATTTTTATGATGTTTTAATGTTTATAATTGTTGTTGCTTCTGCATAGACATGGTGGTAAATTTACAAGTAATTAAGTTTTATGAGAGCAACTTGGAACTTGGAGCATGATCTTAATTTTGCCTTGACATACATATATAACCATCTAGGTTATATGTTATAACTGATGTCTTAGTAATGAAAATTCTTGTTTTCTAAAAAATGGGATAAGATTATTATAAATTATCAAAATCTGTCTTTTAACATTTAATATACTGTATATTTGGATCTTAGTTCCGAAAATATTAATTAATTGGGTTACAACTATTTGGTACACTATAAGAAAATTATGAAATAGAAAGTAATTCTAAAGACCAAGAATAATTAGTTGTTATTGTGACTAAATTATAGACTATTTTAAAAACTAAAAAACTTTTGGTTTCTAAATTAGTTTGTATTATTGTTAGATGGTTTCTAAATTGATATTTAATTAGCTACCAAGATTTTTGCTACCAAATTTAGAATATAAATAATTGGTAGTTAAAATTTTGATAATTAATTAGATATCAATCTAAAAACTATTTATCAATAATAGAAACTAATTTAAAAACAAAAAAAATGTCTAAAATGGTTTACAATTTAGTTATTATAACAACTAATTATTTTTTTTTCTAAAATTAATTTTTATTTCATGATTTTCGATACCTGATAAATTTATAACTAAAAAATATATAAAAAGGTTACATTTATTATTTTTATTCTCTGAAAATGATTATTTAAACATGTCTTGTGATGATTTTATATAGTTTTTGTACTACTAAAAACGTTATTAAATAAAACCTAATTTTAAAAATGAAATATAATTAATTATTATATTAATAAAATTAAATATTATTTTATAAATTAAAAAACTATTGATATCTATGCTAATTTTTATTATTAATAAAAATTTATAAATTAATTTTTAAATTGGTATTTAATTAGCTACTAAGATTTTAGCTATAATTGTGATAGTTTAAACTTTGGTATCTAATTAAATAGTTAAAAATTTAATTTATAATTTTTTTATGAATAATAAAATTATTTTAAATATTAATAATTTATTAATTTATAAAATAGTATTTAATTTAGTTAATATAATAATTAATTTTTTTATTAGTTTATTTTGTTAGATATATATATATATATATATATATATATATATATGTGTGTTGACTTTATTAGCAACCCTTCTAACGGAATAATTCTTTCTACTATAAGATATTTATAGGCATCTGATGTAGAATATGACTTTATTGGTGAAGTAAATGTGTGGCTTGAGTGTGATCACCAAGGAAAGAAATCTTCTTCCAATGTTGATCCCCAGAATATAACCCTAAAAAAACTCTAGAAACTGGAAAGAAAGAACCCACTAAAAATTATAATAATATTTAATTTCATTGGTTCTATAGCACATATTCCATATAAAAATAAAAGATGGTGCATGCATGTCAATTATAAAATTTGGAATCCGAATAACCACTTGAAAATCGAATTTTTCAAGGGTAAAATAATCATTAAAAAAATTGTAAAGCAAAGTATATAAGAAAATGATATATAAAAAATGGTAAAAAAGAAATATTTTTTATTATCTTATGTGTTTACATCACTTCATATATAAAAAAAATATATTATAGTGAAGGAGGGGACATTCTCTCCCCAAATTACAATCTAATTAGATAGGGATTCACTTATCATGATTCTATCATTATTAAATTAATTGCATATAATTAGCTACAATATCGTTACAATATTGCATACAATAATTAGGTATAATTTAATAATTTATTATTTTAATAATAAAGATAATTTATTATTTCCATAATAAAGTAAAATAAGGAATGTTATATAAATTTATTTCATGTCAAAATATGATTTGTGAGAATTTTATTTTTTTTCATGTGAAGCAACCAATGAAGTGTTAGAGATAGAATATATTATGAACATAGAGTGACAGTACTCTTTAAAGCTTTGGATACTAAACACGTTAACACAACTTTTCTAGGTTTTCCATTAGTAGTGGTTACAAGATATTGGCACCCCCTATTAAATCTTTGATACCACCCCATAAAGTAAGACTCTGTTATTGTCTTTTTTTCTCTCTTTTCTCAAACCCCACCTATGAACACTATTACAAAATTGTCAATAGCTATAAACTAAGAAAGTGACCAGATATTCTCCTATACTTTTCAATGTCAAGTAAAAAAAAACAATGTTAGAAAAGATTACTCATTTTACCAAATTTTGGGTGTCATATGTCAAGTAAAAAAAAACAATGTTAGAAAAGATTACTCATTTTACCAAATTTTGGGTGTCATAAAACATTACATAGTTCATAAATAATTTTAATCTTTAAATGTAGTTTAATCTTTTTTTGTCAGAGAGGCCAATTTCAATAAGTTTCAATACTTCAAAAGATTCATCTTTAACTTTATTTAGAATACCTGAGTTAAAAAAGTGTAGAAAGTATTTCAAAGGAAAATATTTGCTCTAGTCTTCTTAAAATATAGATAAGATCATGTGTGTCTTTTTTGTTTATACGAGACACTAAATTAGTAATTATGTGTGTGAACTTATTGAGTAGATTATAATTTCAAAAGTGGAATAGTTAGGACTTAGTCTATTAAAAGAATATCCATAACAAGACAAAAATTTAATGATTGAATCATAATTAACTGCATTTTCTTCCTTCTGAAAGACAACATGGTCCACATTCTATTTATTTGATGACATAATTAAATTCATTCTTAGTACAATTTTTTTCTCATGTATTTTGTTTTCTCTAAGACAAAGTAACTTTAGTCTGGTGAAATTGTAATTTTTTTTATTTGTGTAGTGTAACTATCACATACAATTTTTTTTTAGTTTTGTTTTCATATTTCTGATCAATTTTGTTGTACAGAGGAATTAGAAATCATTTTTATTCTATTAAATTTTTAAAGAGTGTAAGATTTCCTTTACTTTAAAGAATTATTGTTTTCTTTATTTTCTTATGATTTTGTTATCAATCTTAGTGAGATTAATTGAGAAAAGTGTTCCTCTCATTTTGGTTAAGCATATTGAAACTTGGTGATATTTGAATATATTGTTCTAGTTAGATTTTGAGTGGTTCTCTTACTTTAGCTAGAACTTTCCTTGGATAAGAAATTACGAGTAAGAGAAGTTATTTATGTTTTTATAGAACCATATGATGGATTATTTGAATGTGAAAGTGATAATTTTTAGTTTTATGCAGAGTTGCGCATGTCAAGCATATTTCTAATGTTTGAGTTTGAGATGTGATTTATATAGTTTAATTGAATGAAATTTATTGTGTGTTGTCATTTCTACGATAGATTACCACACATCACTAGAGTTATCCCCTTCCTCCACCACCGACCCTCAATCAACACCAACTCTTCTATGAATGTCGTGTCTTTTGAAATAAAACTTACAAGGGTAAAATTGGTATTTCAGGATTTATGGGGATGCAAGTTCAAATTAAGGGGTGTAAAAAGTAAAAGCCTATAACAAATTGCTGATAATCAACCCCATAACCCAATTCCAACATGATTAATAATGTGAGAATTGCTTCCTGCACCTCTATATATTCTTCCTACACCCTTATATTTTCAAAATACATATTTCATCCTTGCTAATTTATATGTTTCTTGAACAAGGTTCCAAACTCCATTATTGTATTGCTGATGTGGAGATCTATTTGGCAGAGTTGTGCACAAGGTTTCCTGAAGTTTGAAGCTAGAAAGCTTATCTAGTAAGTATTATATTTTTTCATGTCTTTTGAATTGTAGTGAGATTTACTAGTTTTTGTCTTTTTTTATCGCCCTATTTATAATGTAAAATATGTATTTTGAATTATATAATTTGAAGTAAATATCCACTTAAAATAATATATTTTGAATTATAAAATTAAAATGCATTTCATAAATATTTATATATATATATGGATTGCAAAACTATATAAACATTCCAAGTTCTATATTCCAGAAAATTTAAGAATCAAATTAGAAAATAAGTCACAAAGATTAAACAAATAATAAAACAGAAAAAAAATTACTAACAAAAACTTTCAGAAACAATAACGACTCATATTGTGGATCAAAGACTTCAAATTGAAAAATAAATGGGGTAAAGGAAATAAATAATTAATTATTATTTTTATTATTAGTAGTAAATATTTATATATATTACTGAAAATTAGATTTAAAAATTATACAAGTTCTTTATTTAAATATTTGTGCGTATTTCGAATATTAAGATTTAAAATTTAATTAGAAAAAATATAAGAAAACACAGCAATTTTTTGTGGCTGCTGGGATTCGAGCCCAGGTCTCCACGGCCACAACGTGGAATTCTTACCACTAAACTACAGCCACAATTTATTTGAAAGTCGATCTTTTAAATATACATCCTGTATCTATTTTACATAATAATATATATATTACGTATACAATGATATGTATTACATATATAATAATAATATATATATATATATATATATTATTTGTGTATATATAATTTTTTATTTTATTTTATTATAAGCTTATTTGTATACTATCAAATATACATTTAATATAAATTTTATATTAACATTTTTTAATTTTATCATAAACTTATATAATCTTAATAAATATTCAATAGTTAGAGATAGACACAATTTTTATATCTTGTATTTTTTAATTTTATTATAATTTTTTTTCTTAAAATTATAAGTTACGACATCTCTAAAATCTATAACATTCTTTTCTTCATTTTTCTCTCTTCTCTCTTCTCTCCATACACTCTTATTCTCACTTCTCTTTCTCTTTCTATATTTAATTTATGTAAAAACTATTTCTTAATTTTAGATAAATTCAAATTGAATTTTTTTTCTTATTTTGTTTCAATTCTTTCATCTTCTTTATATGCTTTATGTTTTTATACATAGTTCAAGTTTTAGAACAAAATTTGGACGAAAAAATTTTTAACAATTGAATTACCGAGAGTAAAGAAATATAATGCATTGGGAACATTACAATAAGTATCAGGCTTTTATGATTTATAACTTTTTTATAAAATATTTTGATGCACCTTTTTAATACAATGATTGTAACAACATGAGGTATATGTGTTTAAAAATTTCATAGCAAAACTCAAAGTAACTTGTTTGAAACAAATTTTTTAAACGAGTGAACTTCCACTCTAGATTTCAGAAAGGAATCCTAAAAAAGTCAATGTAAATTTGACCATGAACTTGTAAGACATGATAGAATTTGATGAATTGAAGACTTGTTATGATCTAAAACAAGTCATGAACAAAATCACATAAAAGAGAAAAAAAAACCAAAGCTCATACAATTTAGAAAACACAAACACAAATCAAGAAAACATTGTGACATTTTATCACATGTGGTGAACACATACGATGAATATGAAATTGTGATAAATTTGGATGCATATGACTCAGAATGATTATAAACTAAAAAGAGAAACAATTCTAAGAAACTTTGACCAATTAAAATTCAAGAAAACTAAAAAAAAATGAAAAGCATAACAGAACATGCAAGAACGAAGCCTTGTATTCACGGTGTTTGAAGGTTCAAGATGGTTTTAATGAATTTGAACCAATTAAAATGTGAGAAACTCAAAAAAATCAATAGAAATGACTTACAAGATGAAAAACATGCAAGAACAACACATTTGAGAAAGAATAATCAGTGAAAAAGAAATTTTTTTTGAAGACTTAACTTATATGATGAGTTGAACAATATCCTAACTCGTGATAAACACATGGAAATGGTCATTGGAGAGTAGTAGAGAACAAACATCATAACTTGCTCATGAGGTATCTAGCTATGGTGTATACATAACTAAATTAGTTGTATGATGTGTTATGAATATTTTAAAAAATGGTGCCAACAAAGCTTAGTCATTGGGGAGTAGTAGAGGACATGGTAAAGATTAAAGAAGTTTAATTAAAGAAAAAAAATATTGAATTACCCTGCTAAGCATATGAAGCTCAAACACAACGTGAAGGTTTGATGAGCATATATTTATTCACACACAATAGCCTTAATCATAGATTATTGGACTATAATAATAAATAAATCCATTGTTTTAATTAATATTCTTATAATTGGGTTTATTTGGGCCTTAACTA
>Ga0123342_1000216_pt1 | contig 81494 bp, 40 predicted proteins | sample Turbeawhitnodule_FD_89960 | JGI IMG/M metagenome (GOLD analysis project Ga0123342, IMG submission 89960) | Root nodule microbial communities of legume samples collected from Mexico - Turtle bean Mexico white nodule | ecosystem: Host-associated > Plants > Roots > Nodule | place: Mexico: Nepantla... | reverse complement strand
TTTTTATATTTTTTTTTTATATATATATATATATATATATATATATATATATATATATATATATATATATATATATATTCAAACATAGTCTTAGTCTGCGGGGCCTAACCTAAAAGTTTATCTTATAAAATTGTACAAAGTTTGTGTTTCCCTGACCCTTTACATGGTCCCATAAATTAAGTTATTGATCAGCGCTTTAGTTCCACTTAACTTAATATTCTACAAGTTTCTAAAGGTCAATGTCATCATAAAGTTACCTGTAATTATTTGTATCCTTTTCGTAACGGTTCTTTCGCATCATAGAGTCTGCAAAACCAAAAATTATACCTTTCTTGCAGTAACTCAACTTGTGATTCCTTTTGATAAAGAGAGACTACCAAATGTAGGAGCTTTATAACCAACAACACAAGAAAAAGCCATTAAAGATGAAAGGTATAAATAAGAGAAATCCTTTATCCGATATTCCAATTTCCTTTCCATGTGCTTTGAACCAAGATGCAAGTAAGGTAGAGATTCACAAGAATTTGGCGTCAACAACTATATAAGAGAGGCCACTGGCACTAACTGCAGTCTAAGCTCTAACTACACTAAAATTCATTACTCCATTACTGCTTCTGAACATTTATATTAACCCTCTTTCTGCATCCTTAATTTTCGTTAAACAAAATGGCAATGGTGCCTCGGAAGATGCAATCCAGGGCTACCCGCAATATCTTTTCAGCATCAGATGACACTACAATGACCAAAAATATTCGAGCCACCCATGCTCCCGATGATCGACACGTTGAAGTTAGACCTCTTTTAAATGTCGTTCAAGACATACTTCACCGTGTTGCCTCTCTCATCCCTGACATTGTTCAGGTATTATATATAAGTAGTTAAAATTTTCAATTTATCTGAGTGACAAAACTCAACCATATAACAATTTCTTCTCTCTGCATTTTGGTTCTTCATTAACTTTTTCTGAGTGTGGTTATTTTGAAAATTTACAACAGGGAAAACCAGTGCAAACGGGTGCCGTGGAGGACAGTAACCACCAATCTGATCTAGCCGAGGTGCTAGATATTTCGTACTACACAATCAACCAAATTTCTTGCGAGGTTTTCTCTTCACTTAGAATTTTAACACCATATCTCCCTATTGACAAGACAACACCTATTTAATAAACGCCTCCGAAAAACATACTACTTTCAACTTATTCATGTGTTTCATGTCGTGTCATAGATATGTTGCAAGTGTTCGAGTGGTGATGGACATGCCACGACCATGGGAATACTCAGCATGCTCTCCGGCTATTCATGGGATGCCAAGGTGGTAATAGCGTTAGCAGCTTTTGCAGCCAACTTTGGGGAGTTTTGGCTGGTGACTCAGCTTTACGCCACTAACCGTCTTGCTAAGTCTGTTGCAAAGTTGAAGCACATCCATGAAACACTTGAACAAGTGGATGATTTGGGACTGAAGTTCGAAACAATCAATAACCTTTTCAAGGCAATGTTGGATGTAACCAATTACATTGTTCAATTCCATGAACTTCCCTCTCGGTACATTCACCCTGAGGCACCAGAGATGTTGACTGCTTCCATTCTTTTCCCCGGTGCTGTCTATTGGACCATTCGGAGTATTCTGTTCTGTGCGTCGCATCTTTTAGACATAACTGGCTTGGCTCATGGGTATACCTTCACTCTTCATGTCACATTATAATCATCACAACTTTATCTTAGTAACTCTTGTTAATTTCTCTATTTATACCTAAGCAATCCCCTATCAAACTTCGAATTGAACTTGTCCTGTTTTTGTTAATGCTGTTACTCACTTTCCTGAGCTCGTTGTAGATATATGACAACAATAACAGAGAGTTGGGAGCTTTCCAGTTTGGCCCATAAGCTTGATAACCTAAATGGCCACCTTCGCAAGCAACTCACCCTTTGTCATCTGCATTTAGGTAAGCCAATCTAATTAATACCCGTTGTCACGGAGAAGAAGCAGCGTCTAGGTTTTTTTTCTTCGGGTAAAATATCTCTAATCTATTATGCCGGAGAATATGTTTTACACGATGCAGATGACAACAAACAGAGAGAAGCATTTGAAACACTTCAGCTCCTTTTTGAGACATCCCACCAAGATAATTTGAAGGCTCTCAAAGCTATGTTTTGCAGTAACAATGATCCGTTGCCATTGTTCGATGGTTCTTCCAAACAAAGGGTTAATCCTGAATCCATTTTCTCTTCTATTGTCATATTATACATAACCATATATTGTCATCAGATTGATCTTTTATTTAGACTTATCATGCATATTTTTCCACTTAGTACAAAATCCAAAAAGTTCTGCTAAATGAGCCTATCGCGGAAAAGGTTATGATAATTACACATGATGTTTCTGTCTCAACCTTGAACGTATATGTCTTCAGGTTAGTATTGAGGTATTGAGGAGGAAAATTGTTCTACTCTACATATCAGACCTACAGAATGTCTCTGATCAAGAGCTTGTGATTTTTGAACAAATGTACATAGAGTCACGTCAGGATTCAACCAGGTTAGAGAGTCAATATGAACTGGTTTGGATTCCAGTTGTGGACAAGGGAATCCCATGGACTGAATTGAAACCAAAGTTTGATATGGTGCAATCAACGATGTCATGGTACTCAGTTTATGACCCTACTGCTCTGGAGCCAGCAACCATCAGGTACATTAAAGAGGTATGGCTTTTCAAAGCGAAGCCTATACTTGTTGTGTTGGATCCCCTGGGGAAGGTTGTTAATCTGAATGCATTACCCATGATGTGGATTTGGGGAAGCTTGGCTTATCCGTTCTCCATCTCAAAGGAGGAAGCATTGTGGAATAATGAAAAATGGGGACTTGTACTATTGGCAGATTCAATCGATCCATCGCTTTTGTATTGGGTTAGTCATTGCATTCTTTATATTTCTTCTATATATAAATACATGATTATCCTACCGTAGTCCAACAATAGAAGATAAAAAGGTTGGAACAATAATCTGATTACGAAAACACCTTCCCAAGTGATTCGTTTGACTTATGCGTATGAAGCTAAATTCTGAGCTTATGTAGCAGTTTTCATTCTGTAGAAATTGTAATTAAAATTAATTAAAACAACTGTAACATATTTCTGAAGTTTACATCCCCTCTATTTGGTCTGATGATTTTCGGGCATTGAATGAAATTCAGCTATACCATGTACTATGCTAAAACTGCAGGCTATGTGATCATGAATAATATTCATCAATTGTACCATGTCACATTTGTCAATCTTACACAACCACCACATCATAATTGAAGATACTTTTAATTTTTTTTTAAATCTGTACTTAATTAACTTTCTGCAATGATCTTACGCATATTATGTTTAGATATCAGAAGGCAAATATATATGCTTGTACGGAGGGGACGATATGGACTGGATCCGCAAATTCACAAGGACTGCATATGCACTGGCAGCAGCTCTGCAACTACCACTAGAGATGATTTATGTGGGGAAAAGCAATCCAGGGAAGAAAGTTCAAGAAACCATCAATGCCATACAAGCAGAAAAATTAAGCAACGTGCTCCCTGACCTTGCAGTTATTTGGTTTTTCTGGGTTAGGTTAGAGAGCATGTGGCACTCCAAATCACAGCATAGCAAGACAGTAGAGAATGACAACATAATGCATGAAGTAATGAGAATCCTAACCTATGATAGTGGTGACTCAGGATGGGCCGTAATTAGTGAAGGAACCGGAAGTATGGCACAGGTAAGGGAGATGCATTTCTAAGGTGCCTTAATGAACGTGAGCAGTGGAAAGACGCAGCAAAAGATATAGGAATCTTGCCAGCAATGGCTGATTATATACAAGGACTACAAGCCCCTCACCACTGCAACCGCTTGATACTTCCAGGAAGCAGTGGGGGGGTCCCAGACAGTGTAGTCTGTGCTGAATGTGGCAAAACAATGGAGAAGTTCTACATGTATCGCTGCTGTAACGAGTAAACACATCACCTACAGTGTGTTAAATGCATATTTGAAACAGTGTTTACAGGGAATGTAAGGCAATCATGCCAATTAAACTATTAGAGTTGAAGTACATAAGCTTAAAATAAATTCAACATATCAACCACCAAAACTTTACTCAACACCATTTCAGTCGACCGACTGCATGTATGTGTTGAATTCAAGTAAAGAGTATTTACTCAGTGTTTGCTTAACCTAGGTTTTGAATTCAGGATTATGATATCTACATACTGTTTTGATTCTTATTGTAAAAGGCTTGCAATTTTATGTTAAACTAGTTGAAGTTGTTTCTTTATTAAGTTCTTTGATACCTTTATAGAGAAACACAAAAATTGGAAATTTGGTTAACTGAAAAAATAATACAATCTAAAACTACTAATTACATGAATAATGAGAAACTAAACTAAAGTATCATTGGGGAGAAGATTTAGTGGCAGAGGAAACAGAGTTCAATATCTGAGCTAGAGGGGCAAGAATATGAGGCACGAGTGCACCTAACCCTTTGAGAGCAGCGCCTGAGGCAATACCAATTGCGAGAGACTCAACATAACCAGGCTTGGAATCAAGCTTCATATCGAGAACAGTAAGTCTATTACCAATTGAATCAATTTTCTTAGAAGACTCGGCCAATATCTTATCACTTCTACCTTTCCCAGAGGATACGACTCCAAATAGCGCCTTCTGAAGATCCTCAATGACCTTCATCGACGCTTCTTGCGAGTCCATACCCTGAGATTCATAGTGCGATATCAGCTCCTTCGGCGTGGGAAACTTCAATTTCGCGGAGGATTTTTGTCCAACTTTAGGTAATTTTACATTTGGCTGTTCCATTTCTACAAATTTCCAACGTCGATAACCAAAAGTTAGTTTTACTTAACTTATTGTAATTGTAAGAAGTTAAATTCACCATACTTAATTAATGAATTTCAACTGACAATTTTCATTGAAACGTTTCAAATTTCAGACAATAGAATTGCGAAAATTGTGTAACGAATTGGATGTACCAGCAGACAGGTAGCATAGTGTAGCAGATTAAACAAAATTACACCACGCTGTTTAAAACTGGTTATTCGAGAAGAACTTACTTATATATGCTTCGGAAACAAGAACATTCCCCACGGACAAAAAGGGAGAGTTCACCAGAAGAAGCAACAAAAAAAGTAATTGAACTAAAGGAATGGTACAACGCGACCTGGAACAGACTACAAGGAAAACCATAGTAGCTGCTTAAATTAAAAAGAAAAATAACAGGTCGACATTGAAATTCATATACGCTTTCGTTGACACGTCCTTCGGCATTGGAAACTAACGAAGAACGCAACGCCTATCAAAAGCGAGAAACGCAGAAGACCAAGTTCAGGAAATAAGAATGGAACGAACCCTAAGAGAGATAACATACTTGAAAGTTCAAGCACTCTTTGAGGCATAGATTCGGACGAACATTACCTTGGCCTCGCGGCGCTAGGGTTTATCGCCTTATCGAAGATAACAGGGGTTCCGCCTCTGGTTTTATAAGGGAACAGAGCGAAACCTACAAGCTAAACTGGTAGCCAGATGGGCCTTTTTTCAAAAACATAAAAAAAAAAAAACACGTGATTTTGGGCCTCCGGAAAAATTTATGAAAGACTGTTTCTTCCTTCACCTCCGTACTTCTGCCACCTCATACACAATGTGAAAATATTTTATCATTTTTGTATCACTCCATATAGTAGTTTTCTGATTATGTAATCCATAAGTTAAAAAAGACATTCAAATTACTTAATCCAAAAACTAATCATGCAAAATTTGAAAAAAAAAATCTGGATTACGTAATCTGAAATATTACCGAAGAAGTATTTTTTAAAATATGAAAATTTATGAAGGTGAGAGAAAAATACATAGAGGTGCCGGAAGAAACAAATTTATGAATAATTAATTAAAGCAATTGTTATTGGATCTAGATCTCTAGCCTTCACAGTTAATAGAGAACATTCAATTTTAAAAATTTAATTCTGTAAAAAATTGTTAATTAGTTAATAATAAAAACTAACCAATTCATTATCCTATCAAACTAAATACTCATATTCTCCATTATTATTTTGTGGTTTTAATTATTTTTTTATGTTAACAAGTAGATTTAATAACGAAGTTAAATTTTTTATTTTATTTTACTTTCAGTAACTTATAAGTTTAAATCTTTATTTTTATTATTCTTTAAATCCTATAAGTCACTCTTCTTTGTTATAGAGTGAATTTCATCCAAGTCATATAAATGTCAAAAACATCACATATGCCTTCTCCAATCACTAATAAGCAACTAGGCATATAAAAAACATTATACTCCTAACTTTTTTATTTTACAAGAAGGATGAAAAAGGGGACAAGTCAGCTTATGACTTAGAAATAAACCAATAAAGTTTTTCAAATCAAATGTGTGACGATAGATGGACTATACTATATGCTAAAGTTATTTGAATCCACAAAATTATTAGAAAACCAAAATTTATGCTATAAGTTTTTTTACTTGCTCCTAAGGTTTTGTTCATATACGAGAGGCACCAAGAGGGGGATAACTTTGATTTTGACAATGAACATCTTCACTTTCACCACCATTAATAGCCTAAACATATTTATAATTGCAAAAACTCCCACGAAAGTTTACACTCATTAAGATTGAGCAATGAGCAAATTTAAGATATTTGAAAATCATGAGAAATATTGTTGTGCTATTTTTACATTGATGGGCATGGTGGGATACGATTTTTAGCAATGGAAATGACTAACTTGACTAAATAAAGACTACTTTTGTACTTCGATTTTGGCATAAATCAACGAGTAATTACTTTAAATTAAGGATGACAAAGTGGGTCAGTCCGCCTCGCATTGGCTTGCGGATTTGTGGGTCAACCCGCATTGTTTTTTTTTTAGAAATTCAATGAAAATACTCTTTACCTTATACTCTTGAAAAATTGAACTTATATTTGCTACTATCAAACATCAATATTTTTTCTTCCATTTCAAACATAGTCAAACATCAATAATTCAATTAAGATAAAAATCAAATATCAATATTCTTCCATTTTAAAAACATTAAAAATAGTTAATTCAAAAATATTAAACATAAACACTACTACAATAAACATAGTTGCAACGTTGGAATGAATGAATATGAATGGAAAAGGAAAACTTTTTTTTTTTCAGTCTAACTTGCCTTTCCATTGGCAAGTCAACACACAAACCTTTTTTTTTTTGCGGACCAACAAGCTAACCTGTCCTGCCCCGTTGTTGGCCCGCACGGGTTGCGGATTATGCAAGGCAGACTAAAGCGGGTCGACGGGTTGAAAAATTGAGTCCACCCTATGTTTTTTATCAGCGGGTCGTGGGTTAGTCTGCATGATCCGTCCCGCTTTGTCATTTCTAGTTGTTTGATTTGCAACAACAGCTGACAAAATTACCAAATCCCAAAAGTTTAAGTAAACTCATGGAGTTTTATATAAACTCAACTCAAACTTGACTTGTAATATTAAAAAAACAAGACAAATTTATTACATATCATATTATATGATCTTTAAGGTTATTTTTGTATTTTCTTAGTAGTTTTATCATGTTTTTAATTAAGTGGTTGAATAATCATATGAAAAGATAAAAAAAAACTATAAGAAGTGAGTTATTCAAATTCTCATGGTGGGAAATAATGATGTAATTACTCTGAATTAAAGACAACATTAAAAAAAAAATGAGGATTAATGTGGAATTTAGTGGACTCTACATAATTTGGCTATAAAAGAATCTATTTGAAATACAATCAGAAAAGGAAATAAATTTTGAAAGAAATTTAGATTTTTTTGTGAAAACATTATGAAATTATGAGTTACAATAACCTAAATTTGATCATATCATGTAACTTACGGTAATCATCTCATAACATATCATTCACATTCTCATCATACTTTTAGTGCGATGTCAATATCCTTCTTTAAACTTTAAACTGAATATCAGAATGGTCTCTCAATGGTCTCTCTCTTTCGTGTTTTCATCATCATAATATAAATAGAATTGTCCGAATATGTAATTAATCATCATTTGTTTTTTCCCCAAAATTATGGTCCATACATTCGTGTATTGACATCTTAGAAGAGTGTAGGGGTTTGCCTAAAATGTATTCTATACCAAAACACAATAGCTTAATCCTTATATTGTGCAAAGCTTTCGATTTTGCACATATTCTTCTTTTTTGAAATGGGTTGACTACACAATTTATGTTCACAGTAGACGTTGGGTTCATAAACATTGTTGTAATAGAAGAAGAATGACTTGTTGACAACAAACAAAACTTCATGATTCAACTCAGCTTTGAGTGGTTAGGAGAAAATGGAGAATGGTAAGGATTTGACCACAATTTGTATAATTGAGTCGAACATGTTAAAAGGTTGCATTTGCATTCATTGTAGAAAGAGTGCATGGGTGGCATAAAACAGTGTCACCGAGGTCAAATGAGGGAAAATCACATTTGATTTTAGATTCGCTTCTTGAAGATTTATGCCAATTTGTACTAGTTTATCCATCCTAAAAAAGAATTTGTCAGCAAGTTAATTTGATTTCTTTACCTAGAATTGTGAACTCGTAGAAGTTTATGTTAACTTTGAGTATAACACAATTGCTAGAACATGTTTGAACGAACTTCTCAGTAAAGATTTCTAGTTAAAAGAAATTTATATAACTTTTCAGTAAAGATTTCCCATAAAAAAATTCATGATTTCTAGAGGTAAATTTTTTTAAAAAATATAAGAAATAACTTACAGAATTTAACTTTGTATAAACTAATTTTATCTAATAAATAAACTCAATTCATTTTTTCTTTTTGATTTTCCCTTTTAGAAGTTCTTAGGGAGAAGTTCGTTCAAATATACCCTAAAAAGAAATACTCCACTTTAGCAATGCACATTTTGCATTCAAGAAAATAACAGATGAACCAACTGTAACAACACAGCTTCAATTGCTCTTCGTGTCATCTATACTTGCTTTCCACTCAGTGTCAACATAGCCATTTAGCTTAACAATTCCAGTCTTTAGATACTAGATTCCGAAAATTGTTAACATAAAGTCTAGTTGTTGTCAAGAATTTTGTAAACTCCCTGCCAAGCTTGTTATTTCTTGCATGATTCTAACCTCCACTTCTTGAGATTATTAACAACATATATTCTTTGAGATGAATATACCTGAGCTACATTTGAATACTTCCATTCAAATGAAGAAATTCATGACGCCAAGTTCAGTCATCTCAAATATATATTGCATTTTCATTTTGAACTTGACCAGCAAAAGTAAATTACTTCATATCACAACCATGTTAACAACATAAAGAGTGCAAGTTTACAAATCACAATCATTTTGTTTCAAATGCAGATTAGTTTCATTTTCAATCCTGAATCCAAGTTGGATTAAGAGTAAATTCTGCTTGCTTCAAACTATAAAATGTGTGGTTTTATAGTTTCTTATTCTTGGCCAGCAACCTCAGAATTCTGGTTGCATGATTCCAAATGTGTAGATCTCACCTTTAAACAAAGGAATTATAGATGAATTGCTAGAAGTAGAGATACTTTACCCGGATGCCTGAAAAATAAATTGCTCAACTTTGCCAGTATTTGCGGTCAATTTCTTTGCCTCAAAACACATAGGAAGCCAGGTCTTCGTACCAGTTAAGTATCAGTTTGAAAATAAACCAAAATACTGGAACTAGCAGAGATAAAAATTGAAGAAAGAAAGGCTTCGACCAATTTGAAATTTGCTAAAAATTCTCAACTGTCATGAGATTTTATCGAGATTACGATAGCTAACTCAAGTATCGTATCACGGTACCTTTGAAGGTTTCGCACAGTGTAAAGGCCTGATCAAGTCATAACTTTACCGTTCCTCTAGGGCTCGCCCCCACAATAGCCAACTAAAACTAAGGAGCAAAAGTGTAACAATAGCAAAGGCAAACTCTGACAGCTCTAACATATATAAGGTGGATTAGGAATCTGAAATAAATCAAACTTTTAGTGCATCGCAAGACAAATTGTCTTTCACAACAATGCTATGCCTAATTCTTTAATTGAAACAAAAAACTATTCACAACAAAAGGCTAGATCCAAAATTTCCTCTAATTTCCATTACATCAACATAAACAAAACAAAGTCTTAGCACAATTAATGAAGACCAATACAATGATTAAACAGTTGCTATAGTAAATATTGAAAGTTTATATAAGATGCTTCAAGTAACTGCTGGGATTGCAATCATTTCAACTACCACTTTAACCATTTTCAAGCTATAAAGGCATCTAAACTATAAAGTCATTTGAATTTATCTTTTATAGTTAAAACTAATACTAAGAAGCTTCATGGAGGCATTAAGAGAACAAAGGACGAAACACGCAATCGAAAAAAATCTAAAACAATACAGCATTATGGACAAGAAAAAATGATGTATTAACTTTCTGCATCTCATAATTTACAACAATGCCTTTGGCCAGATAGCATTCCATGTCTGAAATCATCAATTATGATACTGTCAAACTAACCATACAGAACCTACAAAGATCAACAAGAAAGCTTTCACCTCGTGAAGTTTGATTTCTTCTACTTTGGGACGAAGTAGTAAAAGAAATAGTGTAGTCACTGGAGTGAAGAATCAATATAACCTAATCTGTTGAAGATGTATCAGTATAGGAAATATATGCTGCAGGAAAGATACTCTTCCTGAAATTAGAAAGCAACATATGTTGAAAAAAGATATTGAAAAGTAATTGCCTCCCTTTTCACCTCAGAAAAGGCCTCATAACTAACAAAGAAGAATGCCGGCTCACATTAAATAAAAAATTTGCAAAAAGCAGGCTAGAATGGCAACTTTCTATTAGAACTTAAAGAATGCGACTTTATCTGTTCAAAGGTTCTAACTGAACTTCCATTCTCGCAGAAGGTAAGAACTCTTTATTTGCAGTTGTTCTGGATTGACTCAAGAGATCAAGTGAATCATCTTCCTCGAGATTACCAAGCACCCAATTGCTTCTTTCAAATATCTGACGCCTTATTCGCTGCCTTTCATGGTATTCCAAATAAAAAACAATCAATGCAGCAATTAAGAACCAAATTGCCAAAGCCCAACTGAGTCCATGGACATTTTCCACACCATATCTGTCTCCTAGATGCTTCAAACCAGTAAAAAGTGCAGCAATGCCAAGAACAATGGCACATCTACCAACAATTGCGTGGAAATATTCCCAAATAACCCTATTGAAGGGTGCCTGCTCCCCATTTGCTGGTTTTTGAGGCCTTAGGAAAGCATTTAATGGCTGTATACAGGCCAAAAATATAGTAGTAAATCCAAATTTAACATGTGTCGAGCTGACATAAAAACCCCTAAGCTCAGCCACAGCAAAAAGAAGGGCAAGTAGAACAATTACCAACCCCGAGTATTGCAAGTAAACATGAATCCGGTACCATCCATCACCCTTAAGATGTTTTAAGTATCTGGCTGCTAATATCCCTCCAGGAAACAGGATACCCCAAGCAACAAACATCATAAATCCATGCACAGCTAAAACCGGAAGCAACTCCTGCTCCGCCTCAGCTGACCCACGCAGCAGCTGAACACGGATTGGCCTATTACTTGTACTAGAATGCATATTCCTGTCAGTAAGATGGTCATTAGTCCATTTAGTACCCATTGCCCAAACAACTTTGAGTGGAGATGTGGGATCAATAATATTTTTACATTCTACCCTCCTCTCCCGCCTACAAGATGGGTCCAAGGGACGCGTAAACTCCAAAGTAATGATGCCATTTTCTGTTTTACACCTCACATGTGTCAAATTCTCCCGTGTACGATGCACGCTTAAAGCGTTTTTTCCATCAATCCAGTAACTGTTTACATGTCCAATACCAGTAGCATCCATCCAACCCACATACACATAACTGTTCACCATACCACTTCCAAATCCTATGGCAAGATAACCACTTTTTTTCTCGCCACGAGCTGCAATAGATATAGAATCCTTTGACAGTGACCAAAAGAAGGTAACCTGTTGATCATCCAAAACGACACTGTTATTATACATATCTGATAGACCCCCATCAACGACCTCAACCCTCCAACCCATTTTCTGATCATACAACGAATGGTAGTAGATGTTATCAGGAGTGTTCCTGTCAGGAGCCCAAACTAATTCTGTAGGACTGGCTTGAACTCCATGGGCCTCTGGACCACCAGCATAAATAGTCTCAGTCTGATTCCTCATCGTTGCATTTCCACCAAGCGGATCTGAAGTAATATAAAGTGCAACATCATGCCCTGCTTGGATGGAAAACTTGACTGGCACCCCTCTTTCCACTCTCAAGACAGGAGCTTCCTTTTTGTTGATGTAAAGAACCTTTGCAGGATTTGGAGGATTGGGGTAATGCATTGCCGGAGCCGAAGATACCACCAACGGAACATTTCCATCTGCAATGATGACACCTTGATCTTCTTTGTCTTCAGCATCCAAGGGTCCCTTACAGTCATTCACATGCTCCGAGATATTCAAAACCAAATGACCAAAATTTTCAGCCCCGTGATTCTGAGGAAGATAGTAAGGATTAATAGTATCAGGAGGCTTAATAGGCCCCAAAGCCCAAATAACCTTCATATTTGCAGTATGATTCACCGGGCGATCATAATTTCCTTTAACCTTACTCGTATGCCATCTGTATCTAACAAAGGAAACCCCATCACTCCTATGTCCATAAACCAACATCGAACTGTTTGCTAAACCCACCCCATCAGGCCCTTCATAAACTGAATCCGGACAAACCCCTTCAGCAACTCCATCACCTTTTTTCGCACACTCACTATACTTTGTAATGAAAAAATCATCCACAAAGGGTAACCCATCTTCCTTAAACCCTGCAACAGCAACATCACCACCAATCATGAGATCAGAATCTTCTGCGCTGGGGTCAGCCCACCCAAAAGCCATGTAATCGGTGATCCCAATCGCAGCCTCCAACCCAATTTCAAGAGACTCACCAGACACATTCAAACTCCATCTCAACCTGAAATTCTTCGACAAAACCTTGCAATTCTCGAACACCGTCGGAGGTGACTTGGCGGGGTCCTCCCTGCGAAGCACGACGTGGCCGAAATCGGAAGCGGCGGTGCGATCCCAGACGGCTAGGACGTTGATCATGCTCCACGAAACATTGCTCAGCAAATGCACATCCAAGGTGGAGTTCTTATAGGTTCCGTTCAATCCGTCGTTGGAAACAATAAATCCGGCGGTGAGGTTATCGAAACCAGAAGCCTGCGCACCCCACCAGTGGACGTCGGAACCGGGAAGCATGTCAAATTGGGAAACCCTAAAGGAGCAATCGTCGGTGATTTTGAGAGATCCTCGAAGCTGGTGCTGAACCATTTCAAACTGGGACTCCGAATCGATGAGGGAGCTGTCCCGAGTGCAATTCGGAGCGGGATCCGCATACCGGAACAACAACAAGAAGTGCAAGAGGAAGGGAAGGAAGAGGGATCTGCGAAGCATGAGGGGTGCAATTGTTGCACTGTCACGCAAATCGTGTTGTGGATCGGAATCCACGGTGACGCGCAGTGCAGGAAGGGGTGGTGATCGTGTTGTGTAAGCGGCGTGGAAGGGTTGAAGTAGATGAGACGTTTGTGTTATTGTTCCAGTGGAGAAATGAAGAATGTTTTTTTGGTTTTAAGGAGTGAAAATGGAGTTGTATTGTATGCATCACTGTCGTCAGCTCATAGAATGGATCTCACGAGTTGTCCTCAGTCAGGGTTTTACTTCGGTTCCTACTTTCTACTATTTATATTCTCATTATTTATTCTATTCTATTCATCTTCTCCTAACAATAATTTCTGTGAGGATTATTATATTCAAACCATCACTCCTTTTGCTTCAAAATTCAGATTATCACTTAAATAAGTTTTTTTAAATCACTTATCTAAAAATAAATAAATTTTATTTAAAAAACATGATATAAACGAGAAATCTATTTTTTTAATATTTTTTAAAACAAATAAGAACAAATAATCCGTTATATCTCTAATATTTTTAACCTTTCACTTGTCTTAGGGGATTTTTTGGAATGTTTTGCATTAATTTTGACTAAAAAGTAAAATCACTTTATACATACTTAAACAACTTTCGAATTGATTTAATTTTAGCTTCTTTTTTTTTAAATCATTCATTTAATAAAATATGATTTAAGTTAAATAAATTATTTATATTTTTATTAAAGTTGACGCTCGCTCCATTTTGTTGGCTCAACTTAATTTATACAAAATTCAACTTAGAAGATTGGTTCAACTTCACCATCACAGGTGGTTAAATGGACCAAACTATATTAAATTAAAAAAAATTAAGAAAACATTAATTCCACATCATTTAAGTTTATATAAATTTAACGTGCATAAAAAACTTAACAAAATAAAGAGAAAGAGTAGTAAATACTTGGATAATATAATATTTTATCATTCATTTTATAAAATAATTTGGAAGACATAAAATGTTATGTGACAATAAAAATATAAAATTGTAATTAGATTAAGTGTTTTTTTATGTGAGACTCTAAAAAATTTAGTTTCAATCATTGTGTTAGGTGTACACGAAGACTTAAAGGTAGACAGTGAATACTCAAAGACGAATTACAAAATTTATGACTAATTTCTAGGAGTTACAAAGGAAATATTAAGAAGGGCCAAAGAAGTTAGGGAAGAGATTAAAGCAAAGGAGAATGAAAGACAATGTTCCTCTTTAGTAAAAATATTAGTTTTTTTTAGTTTAGGACATCATTAATTTTTTTACTTTAAGAAACATTACACTTTAAGGTACATGACAAAATATTTATGACAAATTTAAATTATGACGTTTCTAATATAAGCTTGACTTTAAAAATATTATGATGGTTATAACTAGTGAAAAGTATAGTTATTAATGAAATTATCATTATTCTATTAATTATATTGGTATAGTAAATTTGTAAAACTTTCATTAGAAGTTTGTAAGTTGTTTTTACTGTAAATGAATTCGGAGAGTGCAACTCAATGAGGATATGGTGTTTATCAGGGAACGAGTTTCTAGTTGGTCTCCGATGAGAGAGGAGGTGCATATGAAAAAGACTTTTTGATGTTTAAGTCAGTAGGAATACAAAGATAGTAAGTTCTTAACAAAATGAGAGTTAAGAGTATGAGATAAGATAAATTGTACTTTCTAGAGAGTAGGTATTTATAGAACTCTTAGATGATTGTCATTCATTGCTTCATAAATAGTTGGTCGTCATTAAAGACTCATTGAGTATGTTATTTTATTTATAATGGTCATTGATGACAATGAAGACTCGGTTAGGGGATGTATATAGTCACCTGAACTCTTTGATATTCTCAATCTTATGGCAAATAGGTACATAAGCCCCCCACTCGGAAGCTGAGGTGATAATCTAGTGATGAGCAACCAAAGGATGAACGAGTTCGATTTAGACCCATTTGGGTTTAGTGTAGGTCGATCATTGATTTTGATTTTGAGTAATGTCTATTAATTGGTTTAAGATTGATAAATATTTGTCGATGTTCGTGTTTGAACTCGAATAAGTATTGTTGATTCAATGACCATTTGGTCTTGGTGAGCTATCTGACCATTTGGTTTGATCCCAATGTAGACATTACTTGAAATCATAATCAAGGGTGTCTAAAAACACTTTGTAGAAGAAAAAAAAACATAAACAGGTGCTTCAAACTTTAGAGATGTTCAGTCAATAACACCAAGAAAATAGATCTTACACATTCGACATGCACCAACTACAAACACATAAATATATGGACAAATGAAAGACAAATATATAGATAGATACTGAGAGAGAGAAGCAATGACACATGACCAATTATGAATAAAAAATATTAGTTGTTCAATGATTTGTTCCGGTACGTCAATATAGTCCCACATCACTTAGCAGTTGAGGCTAAAGGCCGTTAATATACTCATTCCTCCCTCAACCCACCGATACGTCTTTTAAGGACAAAACCGTGATGAAATTCCGAGTTCTAAAACTGATAATATCTCTGATGCAATGATTGACCCTAACAATTTAATTCATGGTTGGACTTAGCATAAGTTTAACATACCATGATTAGTTATATTATAATTAACTATATTTAGATACTAATTAAATATTAATTTGTAAGATTAATATAGTTTCCTCTCTAGCACACCTCTTAGGATAGATTATAAATAGGTGTTTTAAGACTCTTTCAAAATCGTTCAAATAAATAAAATATAATTTGTGAGATTTATAAATCTTTCTTGAAAATTGATATTATATTATTTTAGTTCTCTTAAATAACTCATTTAAGTGTAGATCTTTCTTAGCATTTATCTTTCACCAATGTGATTGTTTTTCATCCCTTTCTTTTCATTTTTTTTAAATATTTTTAGCATCTGTTCTCTACATTTTCCTTTAGTGGTTTAACCTATACTTTTATGAGTTTCCATTTAACTTTTCTTTAAAAAACTTGGAGTTGATAAGTTTTTCTATGACACATGAGTCTTCGTCAATTTCTTGTTTAGTGTGTATTTTTGTTAACTATTAATTTGCACCTTGTGCATTAGAGGTTGTACTTTCTTTACTAGGAACAATTGAAATGATATTTCAAATAACCTAACAATGAATAATAGGTATTAGCCTCCCAAAATGAAAAATATATTATAACTAATTTTATTTTCTTAATGTTTGAGTGGTGAAGGGAGCTTCTCAAAGTTTAACAGATGAATTGATAATCCATTGAATATGAGTCTTAATATAGAAGAATTATAGTTACTTTTGAAAGTTAGTTATGAAAGTTTGTTTATAATATATATTCTTTTTCATAATGATGTGTATTTTATTAAATATTTAATATCAGATTGAATTGAATTGTTTTTCATTTTTTTTTCTCTAAAAATTACATCATTAATTTATATGTATCGCAAAGTAAATTTAAGGATTAATATAAAAAAAATTATAATTTAATCTTATTTATAGTTGAATGAAATCTCTAACACAGTTCATTATGTCGAAGAAATCACACATTTATGTCGAAGGTGAAAATTCAGAAAATCCAATACTAGATAATATGATATATCTAAATATTAATAAAAATAATTTTATAATGATTTTTTATATCATATTAAAAAATAAATTTAAATCTAATTTATTCTCATAAATTTGACTTAATAAAATGACATTTCTACTCATTTATACCAACCTTACCTTTACTATTTTACCTTTCGTATTTTTTCTCCTTTACAAGTATAAAAGTTTTTTCTAATAACTATACTATTCTTAAAAGTGAGTTGTCAAATTATTTGTTTAAAGATAAAAAACACACACTCGTCCATATCTCACTTAAGAAAATTTTATTGTATTTTTCTTAATCATTTCTATTGCATTTTTTTAAATCTTTTAGTGGTCTCTTAATGGTTAGCATGATCCTATGATAAAAATAATATAAACAACAATGGTGTGCATCTAGTCACAAATCGCATAATTAATTTATTAATTTTATAATAATATTTTAAAAATGAATTCAAATACTAAAATTGAATATAAAAAACATGACTATAATTATTTTTATAGATCATAGAGTATGAATAATGAATCCTTGTGTATCTCGCACTAAACAAGTACATTTTAGGGTGCGGTATGAGTCAGGGATCATGAACTTCGACAGTGATATGCAACAATCACTGACTTCATTTTTCCACACGAAGAAGAATAACACAAAAACACAAACAAAAATCACCACAACACCTCCGCCACCACCCCATCCTCAGAACTTCGCCGCCGTGGATTCCGATCCACACAATTTGCCTCACTGCAACGATTGCACCCTTCATGCTTCGCAAATCCCTCTTTCTACCCTTCCTCTTTCAATTGTTGTTGTTGAGATATGCGGATCCCGCTCGCAGTTGCACTCGGGACAGTTCTGTTGTCGATTCGGAGTTCGAATTCGAAATGGTCCAACATCAGGTCCGAGGATCGCTCAAAATCAAGGACGATTGCTCCTTTAGGGTTTCCCACTTTGACATGCTTCCCGGTTACGACGTTCACTGGTGGGGTGCGCAGGCTTCAGATTTCGATAGTCTCACCAACGGATTCATTATAGCCGACACCGGATTGAGCGGAACCTACATGAACACAACTTTCGATGTGCCTTTGAGGAGCAATGTTACGTGGGGCATGATCAATGTCCTCGTCGTCTGGGATCGCGCCACTGCCTCCGATTTCGGCCATATCGTGCTTCGCAGGGAGGCCTCGGCGAAGCTACCTCCGACGGTGTTGGAGAATTGCAAGGTTTTGTTGAAGAATTTCAGGTTGAGGTGGAGTTTGAATGTGTCCGAGGACTCCCTTGAAATTGGGTTGGAGGCTGCGACTGGGATCACCGATTTCATGGCTTTTGGGTGGGCTGACCCCAGCGCAGAAGATTCTGATCTCATGATTGGTGGTGATGTTGCTGTTGCAGGGTTTAAGGAAGATGGTTTACCCTTTGTGGATGATTTTTACATTACAAAGTATAGTGAGTGTATGAAAAATGGTGATGGAGTTGCTCAAGGGGTTTGTCCTGATTCAGTTTATGAAGGGCATAGTGGGGTGGGTTTAGCAAACAGTTCAATGTTGGTTTATGGACATAGAAAGGATGGGGTGTCCTTTGTTAGATACCGGTGGCATTTGACTAAGGTTAATGGAATTTATGATCGCCCTGTGAATCGTTCTGCAAATATGAAGGTTATTTGGGCTTTGGGGCCTATTAAGCCTCCTGATTCTATTAGTCCTTACTATCTTCCTCAGAATCACGGGCCTGAGAATTATGGTCATTTAGTTTTGAATATCTCGGAGCATGTGAATGACTGTACGGGACCCTTGGATGCTGAAGACAAAGAAGATCAAGATATCATCATTGCAGATGCAAATGTTCCACTGGTGGTGTCTTCTGCTCCAGCAATGCATTACCCCAATCCTCCAAATCCTGCAAAGGTTCTTTACATCAACAAAAAGGAAGCTCCTGTCTTGAGAGTGGAAAGAGGTGTGCCAGTCAAGTTTTCCATCCAAGCTGGGCATAATGTTGCACTTTATATTACTTCGGATCCGCTTGGTGGAAATGCCACGACTAGGAATCTGACTGAAACTATTTATGCTGGTGGTCCAGAGGCCCATGGAGTTGAAGCCACTCCTACAGAATTAGTTTGGGCTCCTAACAGGAACACTCCTGATCACGTTTACTATCATTCGTTGTACGATCAGAAAATGGGTTGGAGGGTGGAGGTGGTTGATGGCGGTCTATCTGACATGTACAATAACAGTGTAAATTTGGATGATCAACAGGTTACCTTCTTTTGGACATTGTCAAAGCATTCCATATCTATTGCGGCAAGGGGAGAGAAAAAAAGTGGTTATATTGCTGTAGGATTTGGAAGTGGAATGGTGAACAGCTTTGTGTATGTGGGTTGGATGGATGATACTGGTACGGGACATGTAAACAGTTATTGGATTGATGGAAAGGATGCTTCTAGCATACATCGAACACAGGAGAATTTGACGCACGTGAGGTGTAAAACAGAAAATGGCATCATTACTTGGGAGTTTACACGTCCCTTGGATCCATCTTGTAGGCGGGAAAAGAGGGTAGAATGTAAAAATATTATTGATCCCACAACTCCACTTAAAGTTGTTTGGGCAATGGGTGCTAAATGGGCCAGAGACCAACTTACTGACAGGAATATGCATTCTAGTACAAGTAATAGGCCTATCCTTGTACAACTGATGCGTGGGTCAGCTGAAGCGGAACAGGATTTGCTTCCTGTTTTGGCTGTGCATGGATTTATGATGTTTATTGCATGGGGTATCCTGTTTCCCGGAGGGATATTGGCCGCCAGATACTTAAAACATCTTAAGGGTGATGGATGGTTCCGGATTCATGTTTACTCGCAATACTCGGGGCTAATAATTGTTTTGCTTGCCCTTCTTTTTGCCGTTGCTGAGCTCGGGGGGGTTTATGTCGGCTCAACACATGTTAAATTTGGATTAGCTACTATATTTTTTGCTTGTATACAGCCAGTAAATGCTTTCTTAAGGCCTCAAAAACCAGAAAATGAGGAGCAAGCACCCTTCAAGAGGGTTATTTGGGAATATTTCCACGCAATTGTTGGTAGATGTGCCATTGTCGTTGGTATTGCGGCTCTGTTTACTGGGATGAAGCATCTGGGAGTCAGATATGATGTGGAAAATGTTCATGGACTCAGTTGGGCTATGACAATGTGGTTCTTAATGGGTGCTTTGATTGTTATTTATTTAGAATACTACGAAAGGAAGCGAATAAAGAAGCAGATATCTGCAAAAAGCAATTGGGTGTTTGGTAATATTGAGGAAGATGATTCAGTTGATCTCTTGAGCTCAACTAGAACAACTGCAGATAAAGAGTCACTACCTTCTCACAGAATGGAAGTCCAGTTAGAACCCTTGAACAGATAAAATTGCATTGCCTGTTCTGACAGTTACCTGATTTTTGCAAATTTCACGTTTAATCTGCGAGCTGGCGGCTTCTTTATTGGTTATGTTATGGGTGTTGTCGGAGGTGAAATGGGAGCCACTTACTTTTTTTGACATATTGCGTTCTAGTTTCTATGTAGATTAGCTTTCCTACAGCATATAGTTCCTATAGTAGTGATACATCTTCAATAGGATAGGTTATATACTTCACTCCAGCTGTTACACTTACTTTTCTTATACTTCTTCCGATAATCGAAGAAATCAAACTTTACAAGGTGAAAGCTTTTTTTTTTATCCATGTAAGTTCTGTATGGTTAGTTTGATAGTATCTTTAGATGATTTGAGACATGGTATACTATCTGACCAAAGGCATTGTTGTAAACTATGAGATGCAGAAAAATAATTAAACATCATTTTTCTTGTCAATAGCGCTCTATTCTTCACAGATTCCATGTACTTGTATCTTTCATCTTTGGTTCATTAGAGTGTGTTTGAATAAGAAGTTTTGGGAGTGTAATCAATTTTTTAAATGTTTTTAAAATTCAAGCATGAAAATATAATGTTGGTATCAAATTCAAAGAATTTATAAAATAATGGGGATTTTATAAGGAACTTTTATGAATGTAAAATGAGAGAATTTCAAATAACACCAAAACAGAGAATTTGGGAATTCTATGACCATAACTACCCTCGCTCCCGTTTCTCATTCACCCTCACATGAACTTGCCCTTGCTCTAAAATTCTCACCATGAGTGTTCCTGAGCACTCTCAGACAAGTCAACTGCAGGTAAGTAATGTTTTAAGTTGATACATCTCTTTCAGGCAAATCATAATTTTCAAATATACACACCTTTGTCACAAGTGGCTCTGCTTCAATACAGCAAACTCTGGTATTGCTTCTGGAAAAGTCTGCATCTTATATGCAGCTTGATCTTGAGAATTTATTGCTACCTCCGACCACCCAGTGGTGGGTTTGCAAGTGCTAGATTCCACACTGTTTGAGGTTTGATATAAGTCAATCCCGTGCTCGAAGGAATACTGTGTTTTTGAATGTCTTTATTTACCTTCTTTACTCTTGTATTATTGTTACATCATCATTAAAGTGTTATTTTATCTAATAAGCTTTTGAAATTGTACTTAGTCAATGTTTGGACTTTGGACCACTTGCTAATATGATTGGGTCTAAACCAAAAGACGTTCGGTACAGTATTTTACGAAAACAATCCATTTCTTATGAGTACCAATCAGAGCCTTTCTCAAGTAAAGAATTGTCAAAATACATAGACAATGTTACAGACCATGCTTGTTTCAGGGTTCAATCTTGCATTCTCCCGAATCACATTCCTAGTAGTTTTAAAAATAATTAAAATTTAATTAATTAAAAAATAAAAAAAAGTGTAAAAAGAAATGAGAAAAATGAAGTGGAAATAAAAAACAACTTTAATTTCTATAGAAATATAGGATACAAACCATTTTTTTCAGCAGGAATAAAAGTTATCTAAACACATGAGATTAAAATCTGTTAAAATTTGTACATATCCATCTTAGATCATAATACTAGCTGCAAAATCACTTCAACCCATTTACCAAATGAAGTGAAATATGTCGACTAACAAAATTTTAATTATGGAAGTATCATTCTTTAATTAGTTATTTATTATTATTTTTACTTTCCTTGGTTTTATTTTATACTAATTTTTTTATCAATACCTTCAAAACGACCGTATACTAATTAAATGAATTTAAATTAATAAAATGAAAATTATATATAATGTTTTTTTTTAAATTTTTACATATAAGTTTATGTTACTCAAACATTTTACTCTAAAATGTTTTTACATTATTTTTTGTATCAATAAAATTTCAGTCCTTGAAGAAAAGCTTATTCCTGTAGTCTCACTCCTCACGCTGTATATGGCTACCCTTTCGCTCACACTTCTTAACTGTGCGAGCACCGTCGAGAATCCCCACACCACATTTTCTTCATCCTTCTCCACTCTCGCTCGCAGTAAGTCCAAATTCCTCAACCGCTTCTCTGTTTATTTCATTCAATTTCTGTTTCTTTCCTTGTTTCATTGATTTGTTTCTGTTTACCCAAATTACTTAAATAGAATAGATGAAGAGAAAGCCCAATAATTTTGTTTCAAAGTTCGGTAAATTCACTATTAAATTTAATTTGGACTGCATTTAATTACCTAAAAGGAACTAACCGTGATTGAGCTCACGCCTCGAATTCCACCTTTCGGCAAGACATTGAAAAAGGGGCAAAAACATCTCGTGTGAAAATTTTATCTGTGAAAGTTTCAGCAGCTTCAGAAAACTTGCAAACTACGTTTTGTTAGATGAGGGTGAAGATGGTAAAACTAGGAGAGAAAATGAGGAAAATAAAATAAAATAAACCTTTTTTATATAATAAAATTAGTATATATATAAGGTAAAAATAAGAACTCAGAAAAGTTATACAAGATAACTTATACAAATAGGCCTATGCATAAATTATTATAGAGAATTTTTTCTTATTTTTTCTTTCGAAAGATGTTTATGATTGATGAGCTTGTCCTGGTTTGAAATATAGAACCATTCACGTGCTTAGCTTTATGAAGGAGTTGGTTTATGACGTGATTTTTGAGGTAGTTAGATTTAGAGATGAAATATGGAACTGTTGACGTGCCTTTGTTACTAAATAGTGTAGAGTTCGACCATCCTTCCCCATTGTTCTCATAAAAGATTAATTTAAGTATGAGATAGGTGGGTTTGTGCATCATCAAGAGTGCTATTTAGTGTGAATAATTTTTATATGATTTTTCACGAAATTGATTTTTTAACCAATAAGAATGGAGGGTTTTGGGTACTATATGTATGAAGTATTAGGTTCAATCTTCATTCCTGCCATTTTACACACAAAAAAATTATCATTCAAGCTCCAAGTCCAAAAGAGTGTTGTGAGGTGTAATAAAAACACCATGAGCCGTCACCTACTAGCTGAAACTTTTGGGATGGTTGGTTTTATAGAGTTTTTTTCTTCTTATGTAGGGAGTAGATACAGCACATGCTCTTTTGCCAAGAAATCATTGAGGAAATCCAGAAGAGATGGACCAGAGGCATCCGGAGATATCCTAGATGATAAAACTGTTCAAAAGGACAACTTGGACGCTTCCTTTAGTCCAGCTGCCAAGAATTCTAACCCTTTACCCTCAAGGAGTGCTGTGCTTCAAGCTTGCATAATAACTTCTAGTCTTATAGGTGCTTTGGGATTAGTGATTCGGCAGGTTCTCTTCCTTTTATGCTTTGCTACATCAGTTTCCCCCTTTGCTGCACTTGCATGTTTCCTACTTTGTTGTCTATCTTAATGATATAAACAGGATTTCATATGAAACTTAAGTATGTTTATTTAGCCATTATGAAGGGTATTTCAGTGTAATCTTTCTTTCCTTTATACACCACATTATTTGGGAGAAATTAACCTGAGATTGAAAGTTGTAATCAACTTTTCTTTTCTTCTAGAAAGGAGACTTAAAGTTTATCACAATTTGAATTCTCATTGTTATATGTGGAAATTCACATGACACGGGATATCGTGTTCATTTTGCACTTCATTTTTTGTTTTTGCAAATTGCAGGTGTCTCATGTCGCGTCCGTGGAAGGATTGCCAGTCTTAGACTGCTCTACAGAAGTATCATGTATTACACTCATCTATTTCTTGGTTCTTACTATTAGTTGTGGTTCAAAATTACATGGATTTCTTTTCATTAGAAATTGGTCATAAAATGGTATTGGATATCAATAAACTATTTTTGAACTCTTAATTGCTTAAAATAACAGTTTTCATTAAGAATTTGGGTAATACTTAAATTCATATGATAATGTTGGACTGAAATTTGGGTATAAATTAATGAGCCAAGGGGTAGATAAATTTGGATTTTTTTAACAAGAAGACATGAAAATTAAGGCTACGTGTATGGTGCTATTTATTGTGACGTTTTCAGGAATACTGACATTACATTCAATTTTTTAGATATTATATTCTTCTAGTTGAACGCTAAGGCTAATGTGCAGGGGGAACCAGAATTATATGAGAGTGAGAACCAAATCATATGAAGGGGAGAGAAAATATATTGTAAAAGTTAACTCTTATATAATGTAATAGAGATATATAACCGTTGTTCATAAAAAAATATGTAATATTAATAAGGCTTAATTATGTTTTTAGTCTCTAAAACTTGGAATATATTAAGTTTTAGTTTCTCCAGATTTAAAACAATCATTTTAGTCCTTTAAATTTTAAAACCTGTTCTAATTCCTTAAACATTAAATTTGCAGGACTAAAATGATTATTTTCAAAACTGTTTTAGTTTCTAAATAGTTAATTTGATTGGTTAAATATATATTTTTCAAATTTGAGAGAGTAAGATAAAAAATTTATAATTTGGAAACAAAAACTGAATTCACCTCAAATTTCTAGAATTAAAAACATAACTAAATCTATTGATAATATATCAAAATATTTCTCTTGTATGTAAGAAAAATATTTATAATTTTTCAAATAAGTATTTTTCTTAACAAAAATAATATAACAAGTATTATTTTGATATATAAATAATTATGATAATAAAAGAAAATATTTCTGTCTCTTAAAAATCAAGTTGTCAATAATTATCTTAATATTCATATAAGTTTGTCCTAATGGTAAATATTAATAAATAAACTTTATTTCTTAAATCAATAGTAATCATATCAACTTAGTATAAGTGGAAAACTAATATGGTAGCAATTGCAATCATTTATAACTTTAAAAATAATGAATTATAAGAGAAGAAACGTACTATTTAAAAATAATAATAAAAAAATTTATCTCTAAAGGAAAAAAAAAATTATATCTAAATTAAAAACTACATAAAAATAAAATATATATTTAAAAAGAGAAAAAAATCATTACATTCAAAAGTAAAAATATAATACCTAAATATTATTGTCTCCAAAATTGTAATTTAAAAATAAAAAAGTAATTTTATTAATATTAAATATTTTCTGTAATAAAAAAACTAGTTAGAAAAAGTTCAGGGGGAGCCTTGCCCCCCACTGCCTAACCTACCTCAGTCTCTGCTAATGTGTCATTAACTTTTTTAATTGGTTTAATCATTTTATGACGCGAATATAAGTGTGTTTATTTCTTGGTTAATGTGTAAAGCTATCATGTATAGAGCATCATAAGATCTTTTTTTTTCCTCTGCAGTTGGTTTTGAATTGTGGCATCTTGAGTTGATTATAGGACTTGTAGTGTTAATATCATCGTGTCGCTATTTGCTATTGAAGACATGGCCAAATTTTGCAGAATCTAGCGAAGCAGCCAATAAGCAGGTAACTGAATCAAACCATGGCTCTGAAAATGTTCTGTAATATTTTGTTAGCTTAGTTTGTTGGTAGTGGATTGCAATTTAAAATGTAAATATTCTATAGAGGATCATAGTAAGTTGAGTAAAAAGGTGCATCTGACTAGAAACCGTTTCTTCTTTAGATAACTTTTTTTGCAAGTCTGTTGCTTTTGTCATTTTTGTGTTTTAGTCTGTATTAGATACACCGATGCTTTGCTGAACTCTGGAAATACTTTGTTTTTCTGAATCAGGTCCTTAGCTCACTTCAGCCTTTGGATTATGTTGTCGTTGCATTCTTGCCTGGTATTAGCGAGGTTAAAAAAGAGCTACTTTTCTTGGCTCATTTCATCTTTCCTGTTCGTTACACTGATATCACATATTACTACTTAAATTCCAGGAATTCCTTTTCCGAGGAGCAATTCTTCCACTTTTGGGAACGAACTGGAATAGTATTGGGATTGCTGCCTTGATCTTTGGTGTTTTACACCTGGGCAATGGTCGAAAGTTTTCTTTTGCCATCTGGTGCATATCTTTTAATTTCACCCATTTCCTCTCTGTTTTTTTCTCCCCATTGGTTGAAAATTGTTTTACCGTATTTGATTCACATACTTTATTCTTCCAGATTACCCTTTTGTTTAAATCACAATTTTTTTTCCAGTATTGTCTTTGTTAGTTCTGATTAAATTACAATAATATTGTTGTCTGTGTTTTAGGGCAACTTTTGTTGGTCTTGCATATGGATATGCTACAATTTTATCTTCTAGCATTATGGTTCCCATGGCATCTCATGCGGTGAACAATCTGATTGGAGGGCTTTTATGGCGGTACACGTCAAATACTCCAAACCAGAAATTAAATGAGTGATTGCCATCTTCAAGGATAAGTCACTGGCTCTCTATAATGTAACCCTCCCTGCCCTGGGTTTGATGTATATGTGAGTCTTGTGATAACGAAATCATGGAGATCAATCGAAGAAGGAAGTTTGCAAATACAACAAGTAATGGAAGCACTGCTCTCCTCCATTGTTTAAGGAAAAATTCCTTTTTGTATATTGCATATTATTTATAGATCTCTGTTGTAGTCCTCTAAAAACATGCCATGAAATTAACTGTAAATAGATAACTGTAATTTTTAATGGCAACGAAGTCACTTGGCTTCCTTGTTACCAATTTGACTTTATTTGTCTCCCATTTTTGGAATATGGCCATATTGGCTTGGTTTTTGTTAAGCCTTTGAATAATGTTCTCCTAAAAATAAAACGGAAAATAAACAGAAAAGCAAGTCACCCGCGTTTTGGACGGGTGTGACACGCAAGGAAGGTAAGACCAGCAAGATTGTTGTTGGTGTTTTAGGGCTTCTCTTTCAATTCCTTACCCCTTTATAAATGCTGCACCTACCAGCCTGCTTTTAAAACCATTCTAATTCTTCTCAATCCCGTCTCTCTCTTTTCTTTTTCTTTTTCTTCTCTTTTGTTGTCTGATCCTTTTCCCCTGAAATTTGGGTAACCACCGTACTTATCAAAAGTTCAATCTAAATGGCTTCGGTAAGATCTTACTACCATGTTATAATGCTATTCATCTCTAGCCATCTTGTAAAAGATGTCAAACTTTGTTGTTGTTATTATGATTATTCTTGTTATTATATAAAACAAAGCCGAAACGAGGCTTAGCTATGTACCAGGTTTCCAGCAATTCTTTGTCGTTAATGATGAGCAAAAAGGGTCTTTCTGCTTTTCATCTTCGGTGAATAATTAATCTGTTTTGACGTAAGCATTTATTTCTTCATGTACAGTATGAACAAGAAGGAAGGCCACTACCCAAGTTCGGGGAATGGGATGTTAATGATCCTGCCTCAGCTGAAGGATTCACTGTTATATTCAACAAGGCCAGAGATGATAAAAAAACTGGCGGAGGAGGATCCGTACGTGTTCAATCACAGCGAAGAAATAATTCGCGCAAGGATGATGATAAATCCGCCAAGGTACGTATGAATAACATAAGAATTATGCTATTCAGTATCAGAAACAACATACTTATAAATTTCCCACCAACACATGTGCATGTGTTTTATTGGTTTTTGAAAGTTAAAAACAGATAAAATAAACTTTCCTATTACACCGAAATCATGGGAATGAGTTTTTGTGGTTGTTTCTTTTTTCAATGACAAAAATAACTGTCTATAATGAAGTAGAACAGCTAGTATGATACATTAATATATACATATATATGCTTTAGGCGCAGAAGAAGTGGTTTTGCTTTAAACCTTAAACAAGGATAAGTGTGTTTCTCGCTGCTTGGGACGTACGTTGATTCTCTTGGGTTTTCTCCTGAGGCCACATCTGTCTCCAGACCACGGATTAGAGATAAAAAAGGAAAAGAAAAGAAATAGTAGCAGTCTGCTGAAATCATTGTTGTAGCTTCTAGTTGTTCACATGTTTCTCCTTTGTACGCAACGGCACAAAGTAATATGTAAATAGAAGAATAAAAACTACCTTTTGCAACGACAAATTAAGCAGATATGCCTGCTTTTGTTACTTTCATGATGCTGATGTGCTCAACTAGGCAACTTTTTGTCTATTGTTTTTTCAGCTTGTGCCATCTTTCTAGAGGCTTCTTCTTCTTCTTCCTCTTCTTCTACTTTTTTTTTTTTTTTTTTTTTTTTTTTTTTTATTTTTTGTCTTTTTTTTTTTTTTTTTTTTTTTTTTTTTCTTTTTTTTTTTGGCTTTTTTTTTTTTTTTTTCTTTTTTTTTTTTTTTTTTTTTTTTTTTTTACATTTTAATATGACGATTATGGCTGGAGTTGTCGAATGAATACAAATGTGAATTCTTTACGCCACCAGCAGCATAGTGCTGACCACGTTTGGTCGAAAGTGATGATGACATGTATTGAATATTTTTAATATATAATTATACTATACTATACTATTATTGAAGGACTTGGTACTCATTGATGTTTGTCAAATGCCACAAAACATGGGGTACTGGTGAAAGTGAAGCATCGTGTTTATTTCTTTAACTTATATCTTCATCCTGTTCATCTTAAAGGAAAACTAATCAATAAGTCTTTCAAAAATTTAGCTCTCTTAAAGCATCTTTAAGCAACTAGGAGTTACTAGTATTAATATATAAAAGTAGTAAAAAAAAGCGAAAAAAAATCAAAGAAAAATTATTAAAAACGAAATGGTTGAATACAAATAAAATAAAGTATTTCAATATAATTAATTGAGATTATCATAACAATTCATTCATTTGTCAACGTCTTCGGAGTTGAGATTTAAGTAGATATTAAGTATAATATTTATAGAATACAAATATTCTAACTACAGAAAATTTATAACTTCTAATAATCTTTTCCATTAATATTTTGATCTTTAAATTTTAATGTCAATGTCATTCTGATTTTCATTTTTCAAAAACTGTAATATCTATTTTTTTTAAATGAAGATCGAAATAATTTGGAATGTTACAACTAGTTAAAAATGAGAGTAAAAGTTCCCAATCAATGCTCAATTGGGCACAAAATGATGTTCTCCCGTGCCAATAATCTTCTCCATTCACACGAATCCTCTTGAAATATAGGAGGAATTATTTTGATCTTTAAAAAATTTGAAGTTGGGTTAGTGACGACAAATTTTAATAAATTTATTTATTTTTAAATTAATTTAGTCTTTTTTAAGTATCTTATCAATTTCACTTTTTTTTTATCATTAAAGAAAAATATTAAATAAAGAATGTTAGAGGTACTTTAACCATATACAAAAAGATTATGTATATAAAACGTACTATGTCAAAAAAAAAAAAAAAAAACCAAAATCATATCCAACAAAACTAGAGTTCATCAATACTTATTATATACCCTTACGTTGTTTTAAACTTATTTTAGTCTTTTTTAAAGATAGCATATAAAATAAACTTGCAAATTACTTTCTCTATCTTTGTTTACAATATTTTTCCTCAAGACTAATTATCTTTTTAACATTTTTTTATAATTATATGGTGCTTTGCGTTGGTTATTTTCTTTCTAAAATATCCTTAATTAATTAATAATTTTTTAACCAATAAATAATAAATATTTGAAATAAATGAGATATTCTTTTTCTCTCGCTACTCTTATTAAATTCGGAGAAGCTGAGTAGCTACAAGTTACATAATTATTAATCTCCTCCGAGCATTAATTAATCAATTAGGAAATGATTAATTTAAAAAATATTAAGGGTAGTTTTAGAATAATAGTAAAATATATTGACAAAATTAATATCAATAGATAAACTAACTAATTTTTTTAAAGAGTGTGAAATAATTAGTCTTATAAATAAAGATATAAAAAAGTACATAAAAATAATCAATATCATTCTTCTTTATTGGTTTTTTATGTAAACTTATTAGATTATATTCCAAATGGTCTTGAAAGAGAAAAGGTTGGAGAAAATGATGAAATGAAATCCTAGTTCAGGTAGTGAGAAGCGGTTATATGGGCAATGCTGCATATACCTCGAAGATATCGTCACCGAAGGTCGTAAACCAACCATGATATGAAAAACTATACTCCAATAAACTTCTACTCCATACACATTAACGCAATTTGCAACTTCTAACAAACAATGCTACTCACATGTCATCACCACCCTTTCTTACATTCTCCTCTTTCACTCTGCGCAACCACCACTAACAGAAACAACAACCTCTCACTCTCTCTCCCCATCATAACCTCGCTCTCCCTCCACCTCACCACCCCAAACCTTAACCACACCGCTCATCGCTTCAATTCCCTCACAGTCCGCGCCGAATCCTTTCCCCTCCTATCCCAACATGTCACCGCCGATTCCAGATTTGACTCTCTCCTTTCGTTCATCGAGTTCTCCTGCCTCCTCTCTTCCGCCGTCGCGTCCTCCGCCGCCACCGTGGTCGCGGCTTCCAAGAACGAGCTACTGGCTAGGATCGGCACCATAGCCGCTCCGTTTGGCCTCGCCATGCTTGTGATCGGGGTTTCGGTCGGCGTTTGGATTCGGAGGCGGAGGTGGAGGCGCGTGTGTGTGGAGAACGGGAAGGGCGGGTTGGAGGTTAACTTTCTCCAGAGGATTGAGAAATTGGAGGAGGATTTGAGGAGTTCCCTGACGGTTGTTAGGGTTTTGTCAAGACAGCTCGAGAAATTAGGGATTAGGTTTAGGGTTACGAGAAAGACCTTGAAGGATCCCATAGCTGAGGTAACTACTCTGTCTTTTTAGGCGCGTGATGTTTTTCAAAATATGGTTGTTTGTTGAGTGAGTTAGCTTGTATTTCATTCACCGAGCATTGTGAGGATCATATTTGTAATGCATGATTGGCAACTTCTAATGGTTAAAATTTCTGAATAACGACAACTGAGCTTTAGAAAGTGTAGAGTAATATGATGTGATATGATTTGTCGGATGATACTAGTACATAGGTAATGTAGTAGTGACAGGAAGCCTCTTGATACAATAAGGCTGATAGTATAATAGCTTTAACGATTTTAACAATGGTAAGTTGGTGCAAACTTTGAAGAATATGATTCATACAGCCCTTCAAATTAATGTTCGTGAAAGACATAAATATCCTTCATTTTCTGTACAAAGTTCTTATTAGGAAAATAGATTCGTGGAATCGTCACTGGATTCAGTTCTATAGCCATAGTCGAGGATCAACTTTCCTAAAAACTTAATCTGTTCCGTAAATGATTTTTATACCTTCAACACTTGCTTATACTAAAACCCTTTGAGCTTTTAGTGTGTGCTTTTGGAAACTATGCACAGGTTTATTTTATCTTGCGTTGAAATCTAACTTAATTTAGAGTTGGGGCGGGAAGGGTTGAATTGCAATTCTAATTACTTGCGGTGTGTTTGGTTGCTCATCCGAGATTAGAGAAGATTGATGACATTCTGTTGAAGCTAATTCTAAAAGCTTTTGCTTCAATTTTATGGATTGGATGTGGAAAATACTTTCATTGTTAAAGCACCTAAAAACACACTTGTTTATAGATGCCTTGGGATCATGTGCAACACAAACTTGTACCCAAACCTTAAGTTGTAAGGTGGAAGCCCTATAAATGGGTATTTATCTAATGCTGTTCAAACATTCATCTCCTTCTTCATTAGATTTTGATCTTTCTTAAGCATCATTTTATGTGTCATCCGAATTAAGATTCATATCTTCAGTATCCTTTTGCTCCTTACTGCGCTCGTGTTAGCCATTTGGTTCATTCAGGTTTCAAGCATTTTTACTTGCTTCTTATCATCAGCTGCCCTTGTAGTTGCTGTTACTTGTGTCAATTCTTCATTGTCATCCCCAAAGAAGACTTCATCTTCAACACATTCATCAATATTCATTGATGGTGATCCTCCACTGTTCTCAAATTTGATTTGTTTACAGAACCCTAGGCTGCTAATAGTCAGTGGGTGCTTGAAACCAATTATTTTTGTTTACACTATGTTTAGACCCCATAGCATCACAATTAGCAAGTTATCTTGTCTTTCTGGTCATTTTACAAGTATCAACAGTCAGCACTTAGATTGACTAGTAATTAAATTCAATAAGGCACTAAAATTGACCAAGTGCCTTGGTAAAGTTGATGGGTAGTGTGGTAGTACCTCAACCGCCAAAAGGAACTGAACCTGTGGCTCTCGTGTCTCAGATGGGCCTTTAGATTCCTTTTACTATAGTGATTTACTTTCACAAAAATTACAGCCACAATGCTGAGCAGAAAACAACAATTCACCGTCATATGGCCTGATCAGCAGTACGAATATAGGAGTGGATTGTCGTGGTATTTGGAAGTATAATTTCTAGTCATTGAAGTATAGCTGAATGGCAGCATCCCAAGATAGATAATTGGAGTTAGAAAGAGTGTCAGTTGTTGGAGTTGTGGAGTCAGATACCATATAACTAGACACTTTTGTTTTGCTGATTGAGGTAGGCATCATAGGTGTCATCATAAAATCATATTGAAGGGAATCAGGAGATATATAATTGCTATCAACCAGAAGCAGAAACACTGCAATCCTACACAAGAACAATGCCAAGCAACACCAACCAGTTCCAAACAATGGAAGTAAAATCCAATTGGGGAATATACCAACAGAGCACAACAAACCTGGTAAGAGATTAGGTTCAAAGAGGCCAATCTAGAGACTAGAGAGGAAGGCCGGAAGAGCATAGCAAAGCCAAACCAAGGAAAGCTGTGATGAAGTGATGTCACTCCATTTCAGTGACAGACTCGGACATTAAGTCTGGTGGTGACAAAACTTATCTTACTGTACATGGAAAAAAGATAGTATGATAAAAATTACCATGATGGTCTAGGTTAAAGACAGTGAAGCTAAAATGACAACTTAAAACTGTAGTTGTTTTAAAAATCTTGAAATTGGTGGGAGCGTGTGCCCCCTCATCGTTCTCTATTTGATGTTTACACAATAGAACACACATTTGAAATTGTCTTTGGTACTTCTTAAATGAAATTTATTGTAATAACTATTCATATTTTAGTTATTTTTAATATTTATTCTTCATACTTTTCTGTACGCCTTTTTTAAAAACAAATTTGCATTGCCATTTATATATTATCTTGGATACAATACACATGACATGCCCACATGGCCATTCCTTTGCCACGGGCATTGGTTTATGTCTATGCAGCATGTGCTGAAATAAGATTTTTGTAACTACATTTCATTTTAACTCAATTGCTAGTACAAGGAAATTTCAATTTTTTATTAGTAAAAATTAAGTGTACTCTAACTTTATGTTTATTAGCCTCCCCTTATTTTGAGTGAATGCTTGAAGTTTATTATATGGAAAAGATAACTAATTATTTGTTCATTTCTTGAAGACCGCAACTTTGGCCAAGAAGAATTCTGAGGCTACTAGAGCATTAGCAGTGCAATCAGACATTTTGGAGAAGGAAGTTGGTGAAATTCAAAAGGTTTTATTAGCAATGCAGGTAATCCTACCCCCCATGGTATTAGAATTCTGCATGACAGTGTAGGATCCATTTACTAATCAAATGTGCACGTTTATGACTGGACTTTGTTGTTTGAATTATTTTGTTTGTAATTTTATCATATAATAATTTAAGTTAAAAGCATTTTTAGTCTTTATTGTGTTCTTCAATTTTGGGATTTGGTCCCTATTTTAAAAGTTTGTTTTTTAGCCCTTATAGTTTAATTTTTTTCTAGACTTTGTTTGGTCCCTATAGTTTCTTTCCATTTAGGTTTTTTCATATAGTTAATTAGACATTGATCTTGAAATGTTATCTCTTGAAGGGTAAGTGGCGTATTGGTGATAGCAGTAACTAAACCTGGAAAAATTAAACTTACTTAGATTATAGGGAACAAAAAGTATATTTATATTTATGTCTTTAGTTTATGCGGTGTATGTTAGCTAGCAACCATGGGATAAGATATACTCAAATTTTAGGGGTATGTTAGCAAACTTTTGGACTCATGGCCTGTTTGTTTTACAGTTGGTAGAATTTTTTTCGATCGCCCAGTATAATTGGGATATGTATTCAAATGAGGATGTCTCAAATTTTGCAGTTGGAAAACATATGTAGTGTGGGAAATGCGTGGGTTTAGGATGGGTATATTTTGGCGACTCCTACAAACTACTAAATTTTTAGGTCCTTCTAATACCTTGTTTTTTCATTTTTCTGGTAATGTAAAATGTTATTTTTTGACCTTGGTACCAATTTGACCTTAAATATCTAAGAAAAAAACTTTCTTGAACACTTTACTTGTCAAAGTATCCTCATTTTTTTATCATCAGTTTGAATTGTGTTAGTTGTGTCTGAACATTCACGTAGGAACAACAGCAAAAACAACTTGATCTGATTCTTACAATCGGGAAGGCTAGTAAGCTATGGGAAAGCAAACACGAAACCAGGGAAGGCTAGTAAGCTATGGGAAAGCAAGCACGAAACCAGTGATGGACAAGATACATTAGAAATGTCCAAATCTGTTGAAGATGTAGTAAAAGAGGTGCACTAAATATGAAGATTACGTTAAAATTAGAGGAAATTCCTGAAATTTTGGAGTGGCAAATCATGGTGTAAGATTCTATGTTTTTTTGCTAATCATAGATTTTTACTCAATCAAAAGTACCAAAATTGTCGGCACATAATTCATGGCACAACATTTTTGATCCCTTGTATGTTTCTGTTTCATTGTATGTTAAAATGAACCTTCAATATTCACTAATAAATTTGGTCAAGGTAAATTATCCAAAATAAATATCGAGGCTAACAAGCTGATTAAATATCTTGCCGTTTTATAATAAATAATGAAAGGATCTAAACCCTAAACCTGGTTCTTTACAAACTAAATATTTAATCTGTTTAAATTAGATGGTAACTGTGATAGATATTCACATTTAATTTAATGAATCGTTAGCAGAACAATTTTTTAAACGCACTTGCACAATGTTACCCAATGTTTGGTAGAGAGGGGGGATGAAGGGTGAGACACTATTATTTCTTATTTATTTTTATTTCTATCTTATATCTCTTATTTTCTTTCAAATAAGTCAAATAAGAAAATGCTATTTTTTTAAAAATAACTCCTCCACCCTAGGTTCTGAGATAGTGAAATGGAATCATTTGCAAAAAGTAGATCGATATTGCCTATTATATCCTGATTATAAGCCAGCTTCCTTGTCATAGTTAAAGCTCTTATGCATCTTCCTTCAAAGAACAAAATAGAATTTGGTATAGATATTCTAAAATTCTAGACAAGGTCAGTGGACAGAGAATGTTTTAGGTTTCAAAGTCATTTCACGGGGACATGGAATAGCAAAACCCCTGCTCTGCTTCTTTGTCTATGTATCTTCTCACGTTTCACACGGCTCATTATATTTTCGGTTAACTCCCACTGGGTTTTTCTATTTTTTCTAGTGAAGACTCAATTTTACCTTGTATCAATTGATTGAATACCGATGAGGACGTGAAGTGTGGTTTTAGCTTTGATCTGAATTTAACGGGTGAATTGGAGAGGTTAAAATTGAGATAAAAAGAGAAACAATTTTTTGGGGTACTACGCAAAACCGGATTGGGTTGCCTAGAAGGCTACAATGCAGTTTGCAATTATTCATTTCCTTGTTTGTGGTCACAATTGTCGAAACTATCAACGCCACTAAATCCGGGATTGCATGTGAATGTGAACCCAAGCCATGGTACTTTGTTTAGAAAACAATAATAAAATTTATGTTGAGTATTCAGAGCAAGTAAGGAATTGGAAGGTACATGTAAGAGAGGCAAAGCGATGGTGTCCTTATCTTTTGCGATACCTTTTTACTCCGCTAATAGTAAAAGTAATCGAATCCTCGATTAGAAAAATGGCTTTAGTTGTTTTTTTATGATGATCAGCACATCATTTGATTTGTGACTAGTAGAGTTTAGAAGAAAGAAAAGGGTAAAGGTGTAGAAAATGGAAAGATTTTGATCTTTGCAGAGACGTCTTTTTACTGCTCTCAGTGGCAAGAAAGATGCGTAGGTCTGGTCACTCACAGTCACAATCCCTCTCTCACTGCAATGTCAATACTCTAATGCCAGCTTTGACTAATTGAAAGCTGTAGAGTCACACCAAGGAATCCCCAAACCTCGAAAAGGAAACTGAAACCAGAATACTTTCACATGCCCTTTAAACTTATTTGGTGTGAAATGCTTTCTTGATGCGTGCTAGATCAATTTTAGAAATTCACCTTTTAGGATATATCACAGCCATCCCATTGATTTCCAAATTCTTCACAAACACCTTCTGTTCAAATCTCTGTTTACTGTTTTTCGTTACAAAGTATGAGAATTTTTTAACAATAGCCTATGTACCACAATCGATGGTGTTACACAAAAGCATGAAGGCAGGGAAAGAGGAAAATTATTATTATCTTCCTCCACTTTTATCATACAGTGTGTGTACAGTGCAGAAATACAATGAGTCTTTTTTTTTTCAACAAAACTGTACTGCTTGTTGCTGTAATATCAGTTTTTGTGTATATATAAAGCGTTGTCAATATATTTTTTTTTTGGAGAACATACTCGTGATAATAAAAAAAACATGGAACTCACATTTTATTTCCTAGACCACTAAATAATATGTTTAAATTCATTTGATGTTTCAGCAGCTTTATACTCAAATATATGGCTTTCATGTCTCAAAATTCTTTTTTGCAGCACCATTTTTGAGTGGTGATAAGAATTAATTATGTGTATCATAATTATATAATTGCAATTTGTAAAATGCCTAAAGTTCCCTTCAAATCAATTTAACATGATATTAACTATGGGACCACTTCTGTAGGAGTGCTACTTGAGGGAAAATAGATAATAAATACAAGTACTTAATCATTCAATTTTTCCGTCTCTATATAAACTTGAGGGGTCAGTAATAATTCATACTTTACTCACAAAACATCTAAAATCTTGCATTTTAAGCCAAAACATTACTCATTAATTTACAGTACATTTTTCCAAGAGAGGAAACAGAAGCCACACAAAGCATTTGCACTAGCAGCCATAATCAGGTGCAACAAGAGGTCCTGAATCTAAGTAATACAAGTCAATGACAGTCAAACAGATGAATCTCTAACAGAAAAACTGAGACAAAAATTAGTTAGCATAATAAATGCAAATTTGAACTACCATCTCATGTCTGTGATATTTTTAAACACACACAAAGGACAAAGCCATTTGTTAGCCAAGCAGTTTCCAATAACCAGGTTCAAAGTCTCAAGCCTCAAACTACTAATAGAACCATGTCCAAGGGGGCCCCTTTGATACTGATGTGGATTCTCCCAATTTGCTTAACTCTCTTGAGTCGTTCCTTTCACTTTTCTGCTACACTCTGCACTCTGCACCCTCTCTTTCTCTCTCCCTCTCTACTTGTTTGCTGCCAACACATCTTCCAATTTATGTACCTCTCTTCTCCTCCTCCTTCAGGCTATACGCCATGACAAGAAAAGCACTACTCTGCACTGGAAAATAAGCAAAAGCCTTCTTCCTTTTTGATCTTTTCTCTTTCTGCTTTACTGTGCTTCTCTCTCTCTTGGCTTGGTTCTTCACAAGTTGATAAAGTTTCTTCAGAGGCCTGGCATCCGGATCTCAGTTAACTTTCATTAAATTTTGCCACCTAGTTTTCTCTTTTAGATGGGGAATGACTTCAAGGGGTGATATGATATGCATTCATGGCTTCACTTAATTCATATCATTACTGCACAACCACCTCCTTGCTCATCGTACTTGTGCTACACAATTTTCTCTCTCTAGTTTCTGCCTCCAATCACCCTCACACTTCAATCTCTACAAGGGTAAGCTCTAATCTTAGCCATGTTTGTTTATATCCTCACTGGTTTCTCTTCCCATAATATCACTGCTTCAAGTGTGTGTGTGTGTGTAAATGGTCTAACAGGAATTTGTACAAAATGTGTTTGTGATGTACAGGAACTGTTATTTGAGGAGAAAAACAGGCTAGGTTCAATTCCTCCAAGCTGTCACAACAAGTGCAATGATTGTCATCCATGCATGGCAGTTCAAGTGCCAACTTTGCCTAGTCATGACTCTAACCCTCCAGATCTTACCAAAACTTCTGCTATGGCAAGTTTTCTTAACCCTTCTTCTCCCCAAGGTAACAGGTACTCCAACTACAAGCCATTGGGATGGAAATGCCATTGTGGTGACCACTTCTTCAACCCTTAAAAATTGTACACCTTGATTGTAAAATGGAAATTGGCACTCCTATTTTTTGTTGGTTAAATTGATATTTTGTGGTTTAGGGGTCAGCTAGGGTAACAGATTTGCTATCACTTGCGTCAGCATGGATAGTATACATTGGAGTTTGATACACTTGTACAGAGTTTGTTACAGACCTGAATTCCAACTTTTTATTATTATTATTATTATGATGCCTCTGAATTTTGAGAAAATTTGGTGTTGTTGCTTTTGTGTCTGTTTATTAAGGGGTTCCTTAGAAGTGGTTAAGGATTAATTACTAATTTTGTGTCCAACCAGAACAGACTGGAAGTGGGCTTTTGTTTTTGGAACCCATCATTCTCTGAATCTGTCTTATAACCTTTTCTTCTTATCTTGGAATTTTCATTGTCTGCTAGACATTACATCTTCACGCCCTTGTTTTTATGTCTCCTACTCCTACACATATTTATGACTGATTTCTTTGTAAAATTTTACTCACTCTTAATAGTGAATCATACTCAAAACTTTAGTAAGTTAATTATGATGTCTAGTACTCATTGATTTCAATGTTTTTGTTTCAATAATATGCATTCTATGGTACAAATTAGATGAACAAGAAATTTGCAGGGTTTGGTGCCTTATCTCCTAGCAGCTATTCAAGTCATTTGATAGACTTCAGCCTAACTAGAGAACTATATTTTGTTTGTTAAATAATTTTGATAAATTTACCGTTCATGATCGCGTGACAATATTAAAAATAGAATCAAGTATGCTTTCTTGTTTGCTTTTAGTTTTAAGTAGATAATAAAGCTTGGATTGTCTTCCAAAACAAGTATAATTTTGTAAAAACAATGTAACAAGTATGTCTTATAATTTTGAGATATAACATTAAACCTTAAAGACTAAAAAATGTTTGAAAACTAAATGAAATTCACTTTTGACACAATACAGAATCTAGATGAGGCAACCTAGTCCCTCTTAACTTACTTTTAACACATTTTAACTTGAAAAAGGTTGATTCATGCCACACAAAAATGGGTTGGAAAGTTGGTGGTTTAGAAATAACACAAAATAATAACAAAAACTATTAAAAGTTATGAATTCTTTTTAATATATTACATTCTTGTATTTTATATACATATATATTGTTCAAAATTTAATGATAGGAACAAAAATAGAGCGCAAAGTTAAGTAATGGATAAGAAACTTATTTGGCACAAAAAAAAAATTATTTTAATATTATATTTTATACATGTTTGAATAAGATGATTTGAATAAGTTTAAAATTAAAATCACAAATAACTCGTAACATTGTAACAACGGATACGAGAATTCAATTAGGAGAAAACATAAATAAATTACAATAATGTAGGTGTGATTTTCTAAGATATTTAAAATTTCACTTTGAGAATACACGTCTTAAATAAAAACATTACATTTTTATTAAAATAAAATTATAAATATAATTATATAACTGAAAACAACAAATACAATATCTATGTTAATCTATACATATATACAAATGAGGTTCTTATTTTAACTACTCTAAATTCTTTTACTATTTTATCCTTACTTAATACTTTATTTTATTAATTTATTTTGGTTATTTGGACATTATATAATTTTAAAAGTTAATAAAATAATTTTTTAAAATTTTTAATTTAATTTAATTTATTGTCATTTAACTGGTAAGAAAGTGGAAAGATTGGTAAGTTATTTTTTTGTTTTAAATTGATCTTCTTCTCTATTAAATAAAAAATTAAATATATTTATTGTGTTCTCTTCATTAGGTTTTATTTTGCACATATAAAATATACAACAACTTTAGTTTGAATAGTTCAATATTCAAACTGAGTAATATAAATATATATAAATAATATAAATAAAAAATATGAATACGTGTTCCTTGGATATAGATTATATGATATTATAATTTATATTAAAATTTTCATATTATATTAATAATTAAGAATACGATCTTAAAATTTTGTCCACACGTGGATCTGCTTTATGGCAAAGAGCTCTCACCTTCCCAACCAACCAATTAATACTGGAATTGAATACATCCATACATGTATAGATTATGTCCTTTATTTTATGTACTAATCTATCTCAAGTCAATTGCCCAAATTATACCATATTCCATCTATTAACACCCACATTATTTCAATATTTCTAAACAAACAAAAAAACAAGTTCATGGAGATTAAAAATTAAAACTATCAATTATAAAGATTTAAAAAATATATTTACTTTATAAAATTTTATGTTTTTATTTTATACGAACAGTTACAACTTATAAATATATACTTAAATTTTACCAGGATACTTATAAAAGAAGGAATTATTATAATGTTCTCAATTATTTACATTAAGATATTTTGTTCATTTATTGTATTTTCCTGTAAGCTGTTTATTTTAATTATTTATTTTAGATATTTTGTATTTTTTTTACTATTTATCTACTTCAACTATTTTATTTTGAATTCTTTTGATTTATTAAAAAAGTTGAATCATAAAATGAATTAGGAACTCTACTTGTTTCAATTAATATTGATTACCAAATGGGTAGGTATAATTTTTTAACTACAAGATCCATGCATGTAATAGTTCATACTATCTTTTCTTATCATGACAGACAAGTTACAAGTTTATATGATATTATTATTAATCACCATGCGCATTATCTTTTTTTGGACATAAAATATAAAGTTAAGAAACTTAAATATGTTGTAAAATGTAACTATTAGTTTAAAATAAAGAACTTAATAATATAACATTAACGAACTATTACGTAAAAGTTGACAACAAGATTGAACAAAACAAGTGTAACAAAATCGAGAATCAAAATTTAAGATAACTCCAATAAAATAAAAATTCAACTAAGCAGACAAATAACTTACCAACTTAAATAGTAACTATATTGAAAGGATACAAAACACAACCAATTAAGTAACCCATCAACAATTTATAACAGAATTAGAAAATTGTGCCAAGCCTAACACACAAGCTAGGATTTTCACTTAAGATTTTCAGTGACAAGTCACTATAGCAGAACCCACCTCTTAAAAGATTAATTTTACATCGGGTGGATCATTGATCCATATATCTTTTTTCTTAGTATAAAGTTTATTTTATAGCTAGTTCTCTTGACCTGCTATTTATTTTGAGTAATGTGGGACTTTATTATACTAGCAGTTTAGTAGTGATCAAAAGAGACTAGTCTCCTAGTTTCTGTAATCGTGGGGAAAATATTTGTTTGGTGGACCTACAACCATTCAAGTCTAACAAATCTAACCTTGAATAATGCATTCCTTAAACGAGAATTAACAACCCAAGATAGTTATTTGGTTCAAGCTTTTCCGAACCCAAGATGGTTACTTGGATCAAGCTTTTTACTTGCAACAAGGTTACAGATAAGTCTAAATTGAGTTGTACTAGTTCTTTTGACCAAAAAGTTGGAGATTAATTATGTTGTTAATACAAAATTGTTAAAGTCTGGTTCCAAAGCTCACTTGGGATCTCTACAAGTTAGTTCCTTGGGATTTATATTTGGCCAAAATTAACGACTCATTTACCCAATTTAAGCATTCTGCTAAGTTTGTCTAAACTCAATTTGGTTAAACACTGTCTTTTCTTTTGTGGACAAGAAGTTGTTTTGTGGGGCACTTAAACAGTTTTTGCACTTAAAAAATTTGAGTTACCTTAATTTTTTTGTTGGATGGTACCGTGAAAAGTAAAAGATTCAAAAAAAATAATGTCTTTGGATCTTTAATATAAAATTAACCATATATATAAAAGGAATCTTCCACTAAGACTCAAATCTGCCCCTGCACTAACGTCGACACAGTGAGACAATTTATCTTTGAAATCAACTAACAAGAAAACATGACGTAGCTAGGTTTTAAACAACGATGTTTTCAAAGCTTAAAAATTAAAGGTTTCACATAATAGATAATAAATTAAAAATGTCATACTAGTTCATTCATTAATCCTTCTATTTTCTCTCAATTTTTACATAATATACAATTAATTAAATCTTTATACAATATTATCTTTGCAACTGAAAGTAGGTAGAATAGGTCCAATGTTTTATCCATCACAAAAGAATAATCATTTTAGGTTGGTTGAGTCCCATAACAGTTGACTATAAACAGAGCTAAAAAAACATCTTTTATATAAACTGAAATTAAGTTATACAATTTCATTTTTTAACAAACTTAACTTATTTACGAGTACAAACAATCTTTTCTTATCTTAAAAAGGTCTTAGCGATAGAAACTAATAAAAAATATTAAAAATTAAAGTATATAACATAACATATTGCAAAAACCTCTGACATAAACAACTTGCTCTCGAATATTCAAAGTCATCAAATATTAGGCACCGACAAATAATGGCTGGCAAAGGGTTTTAATAGAAAAACGATTGTTCAAGTCAAAGTCTTCTACAAAAATACAAACAGTGTATTTCCAGGAAAGTAGAAACTAGTGAAAATATCTGTTTATAATGAGAATATGCAATCAGAATTGAAGTTAGTGCTGAATATGGAGAGTGAAAGAGAACAAGTTAAGCCGAATAAGGGGATCTTTGATATCCTCAAAGAAGCTTTAACATTCTATGTCAAAAACATCAACTTCATCATCTTCACCTGTCTCACTTCCCTTCCCTTCTTTTTTCTCATGGTTTACTTTGAAATCTTGTTCCAGAAAATTATGGTTGAGACCCCAGAAATTATATCCCTTCTACCCTTTTTCGAAAAAAATTATGCATATGTTTATGTATCTGAAATTGACAGTGGTGGTGTTATGCACATAGAGATGCCTCGTAAAAGTTTTAGCAATGATTATTTGCCTGTTTTTATTAAACTTGGATTGATTTACTTGGTGCCTCTTCATGTTCTAGAGCTCTGCTCTGCGGTTATAACTATGGATTCGGCTTCAAAGCTAAAGTCAGAAGAGAATTACAGGTGTCTGAAGGATATGTTTAAAAGCTCCATTGACATGTCAATAATGAAAGGCACATTTATCACTTCTTTGTATAAGCTTTTTTGGTCAACTTGTTTCTTGATTGCATTTCCATGGATATTAAGCAACTGTTATATGCTGTTTAGGGATTTTGGGTACTACATAGTATTTTCAGTAATTTGCTTGGTAGCTTTTACAAAGCTGTTGATGGTGTATTTGGAATGGAGTGCTATTTGGAATATGAGTCTTGTGATATCCGTTCTGGAGGGTATATATGGTGTTGGGGCTTTACGAGTCTCGTATTTCTTCAGCAGAGGAAATCAGGAGAGAGGATTACTTTTGATGTTTGTTTTCTTTGTCTTGGGGCTTTGTTTAAGGTTGTCGTGTGTCTCCCTTGAATGCTATAAAAGAGGGTATGGGATATTTCTGCAAATTGGGCTCCTCACTGTGGTGAATACACTCAAATGGGTGTCGTGTATGATTTACTTCTATGATTGCAAGGAGATGAAAATGGAGAAGAAAGTTGATGAGGAATCAGGTAAAGATCTTGCAAAATGATTCATGGAATGGTGGAACTTGAAGAATGGAGATAACTTCTTGTGTGCAGTAGTGATAGATTTGGTTTTATGTAGGTTTAGTGATGAGAATTTGCATAGCATACAAGATGTGTGAAGAGGAAAATCTTTATACTTCCGTAAGTCAAAAAGATCATGAACTTTTGATCAGGAATAAATTGTGAAAAATTATTTTCCTCAGACAAGAATAAATTTAGTCGAATTACGATACCCTACTTTCTGTGGAAAACAATCAAATTAAAGTAATAATTAATGAAATAAAATCAGATTAAATATTTACACTAAAAAGATAATTTTTTTTGAATAATTAATTATAAATAGAAGCTTTAAAGAAGACTAAGAAGAGAAAAAGACATTAGTCTCCTACGTACAGACAATAGACACATAGATATGTAAAATCTCTAAAATGTAGGACATGGGACACATATCTATATATTATATAAATTGATAATAAAGATTTATGTTCACAAGTATGTTTTAGATTAGTTTTTTAGCAGAAAAATGTTTTTCATGACTGGTTCACAATGATTAGTTTCTTATTTTTATAATCATAATAACGATTTATACAATAAAATTTGAATTTTTAAGAAATTAATGTATTTTTCTTTTTAAAATTGTGTTAGAACCGTACTAGAATTGTAAAAAATCTAACAAATACTTTTTTGAATTGGATAACGTATTCTACAGGTGTCGTCATCAAGTATCTGATACCGACATACACGACATTTAAGAGGAGTGTGTGAGAGGTTTAGAGCTAGTATATGATTAATGGGAAAAAATGAATTAGGTGAAAGGTAAAAATGTTTGAAGAATTAGAAGGTGAATGGCAATGGAGAGAGAGCCACACAAAATATATTAGAGTGATGGATGTGGTGAGGAAGCGTGAACGGTGGGTGAGGGACACGACTTCACATGGCTTCTTCGACTCTGGCACTCACTCTCACTGCCACCACCACCTCCTCCTACTCCTATCTCCCCAAAACCAAACACACCTTTTCATATCCCAGAATTAACTTATTCTCTTCCAAGCACCGCGCTTTCTCCGTCTCTGCTTCTGCTTCCGCTTCGTCTTCTCCACGTTCGCTTCAGGCCCTCATATTCGACTGCGACGGCGTCATCCTCGAGTCTGAGCACCTGCATCGCCAGGCCTACAACGATGCCTTTATTCACTTCAACGTTCGATGCCCCTCTTCTTCTTCTCCGGGCCCTCTCGACTGGGACGTCCAATTCTACGACGAACTCCAGAACCTCATTGGTGGAGGCAAACCCAAAATGCGATGGTTCCTTTCTTTTCTTTTTTCTTTTTTATTTCTCTATCTTTTCACTGTTTTTTTACTCATTATACCGTTTTGGGGATTTTAAGGTACTTTAAGGAACACGGGTGGCCTTCGTCCACGTTGTTCGAGACGCCTCCGACTAATGACGAGGATCGTGCCAAGTTGATTGACACTCTTCAGGTGTTTCTTTCTTACCTTTTTTACTTGTCTATCTCTTGTTTCACATTGCTTCATCACATGGTTGTTACCGTTCAGATGAATTGAGTTACCAAGTTTCTCATTCTCCACGAACTTGGCTGCCTCCTAGCTGGATACTATATTGAATTAATTAGAATGCTTTAAAGTCTAAAAGTTAAACTGACATCTAATGATTGATTACTTGTTTGGTAAGATTGTTAGTTTTTGTAATACGTACTTTAGAACTCGTATTCAACATGTTTTCTAATTGTTTGATGGTGGAAAGATATTTACTGTACTGTTATCGGACATTAAACTCTACTGTTTATATTGTTATTTTGTGTGCCTGTGCTGCATGCATGAAATAACCAGCGAAGACCCTTTCAACTGTCGTTTCCTTTTTTTTTTTTTGATCCACAAATATTGGCTGTTAACACGTTAGTTTTATCATGTAACGACTCAACCTTTTCAACTGTCATTTCACTCTTGTAATGTAGGATTGGAAGACTGAGAGATACAAAGAAATAATCAAGTCCGGAACTGTGAGTGGACTTCCCTTTATTTCATGTCCTTGTGTTCCACTTTCCTAAACTGTGGAATTGGTATTTCTGTTGTTGGTAAGCTACTGCTAAATAGTCGTACATTTTGACACAGGTAAAACCCAGACCTGGAGTTCTGAGATTGATGGATGAGGCCAGAGATGCAGTAAGATAACCCTATATGTGTTCTAGCACTGCACTGATCTATTGTTTTTCATTACCTGAAGTATTACTTTCTTTACTTGTGATTGGATGTGTTCTGTCTGATTATTGTTCTAACTAATCTTATGTTGGTTCGAGAGATTAACTTTGAAGTCTGTTATTTTTTGCCCAATTGCTGTTGCAGGGGAAAAAGCTAGCTGTCTGCTCTGCAGCAACTAAAAGTTCAGTTATTCTGTGTCTTGAAAACCTTATAGGAATTGTAAGCCCATTTTCTTTATATTCTAATATTGGTAGTAAAAATTTATTTATTAATTTGCATTCAACCAAGTTATTTTCTCTGTTGTAGGAGCGCTTTCAAGGCCTCGATTGCTTCCTTGCTGGTATACTTTCTTTAATTGATCATATTACATTTGAGACTTTTATTTCCAGATCAAGAATAATGGAACAAAACTTATACCATGCTGCAGCACCAGCTGAGGCTTCAAAACTCAAAATTAATTTGCATATAAGTTCATTTTTCATCTTATAAGAAATTTGGATAACGCTTTTTCTCATAACGTTAGTCCTAATATACATGTGCAGAAAAAGGTTTCCTAGTTGACGGCATTCACTCTGCTTGTAAATTTTATTCATCTTTTTATCAGGCAATACTTTGGCTACTCAAATTTAAATGCCTCTGTCCATTTATCTAATCTTTCAGGTGATGACGTGAAGGAAAAGAAACCTGACCCATCAATATACCTGACAGCTTCCAAGGTTTTAATATGATAATATATGATCAAAGACCTTTGAAACCTCAAACTCTAAAATTTCTTTTATGTACTAACAGAGTGAGCATAATTTACATAATCATTGCAGAAGCTAGGTATATCAGACAAAGATTGTTTGGTGGTAGAGGACAGTGTTATTGGATTACAGGTACATTTTCTTTTGGTGTCAATTTTCTACATCCTTGACATTTAACCAATCTCATTGTATGCTATATGTGTATAAAAAGAAAAGAAAATTAACTAAATGAGTTCAGGTTAGAAAGTCTAAGGTCAAGGAATCGTCTTCTTGTGTTATTAGACTCAACCATATCAATGGACGAGCTTAGACATATGGAATTTCAACTACAGAATCTTCATTTCGTTCCTTAATTCGCCAAATTTCATGTAGTCAAAATGCTCAAACTATCATCTGGTCTAAATTAACCTCTGCAGGCAGCAACACAAGCAGGGATGTCATGCGTGGTTACCTACACCCCTTCCACCGCAGATCAGGTGAAGCAATTAAGTTAACCTTGAAATAAGTTGAACAACAAAATGCCAATTAGTTTGATATTCAACATGGAGGAAAATAACTATCCATTTAAACTGGATGCATAATGATGTACCTGGATTCTGTTTTGGATCTATTGTAGGATTTCAAGGAGGCCATAGCACTCTACCCTGACTTGAGTAACGTAAGGTATGATGCATTGCTAACAACTGCAGGTGTTATGTTTTCTTCATTTAGGATCACTTACTAAAGTTGTGTGAACCATCATGCAGATTGAAAGATTTGGAATTACTTCTTCAAAATGCAGTAGCTGCTAAATAGAAGATTTGCTTGTGCCTTGAAAATGTTGCGATTTCTGCTGACCTGCAGAGATTTCCATCAGAAAAATGGTTTCTCTAAAAACATACATTTTTCCATACATGTAAGTTAAAATATGACAACGATTCTTCAAAAATGTGATAAAGATATCAATCTATTGTTTGTGTGTTCTTGCCACAGGTTAGCGATTATAACCATAATACTCTTCTTTAAAATTAGCCATTTTAGAAAAGTAATTTTTTTATGAATCTGTCATTTAAAAAAAATATCTATCAATTTTTCTTAAGAAAACAAAAGATGGGGTGAGAGAGGCTCGAACTCTCGACCTCAGGATAACTCAGAAGCTATGAGACCTACGCGCTAGCCAACTGCGCCACCACCCCTTTTGATGCTAAGACTACTTTTACATTATAAATTAAACATACTGATTACATTTGTATCAGAATTTTTCTTAAAAAGTTCATACCATTTTTTAATTCATTCGGTGTTGTCTATAGAAAAAAATTTGTTTCTTGCCCATGTATGAAAAGTTAATGATTATATATTTAGATGACGAAACATTATTGGCAATTTCTTCCAACACCATATCATTTTTAACCTTCAGAATAACAAATATAATTTAAAAATATAAAAGCACATTCCGGACAAAAAAAAAAGTCCGGAACACAAAATTGAAAATACATTTATTTTTGTCATTTCAAATAGTAAATTGGATGCATATCGAAATTGATATGGGAGAAATTGCCAACATTATTTGTATTTTTAATTGTGTTTATTGTGGTGTCAACCCAATTGCACAATTCCATCTCAAACAATTTTGTTACTCTTTGTTAATTATCAGATGGAAAATGGAATGACGGACTCTCATTTAAAATCCTACCAAGTCTGATAACTGAATTTGTGCAATTAAAATTTTCGAAAGTAAAATTACGTATAAAACAAAAGTACAATTGTACATGTCCTTTAAAAAAAAAAAAGTAAGGATGTTAGCCAAATGTTAACATTGTTGTTTACCTGGATACGTGTATGGGAGAGAAAAAATAGTGGTAATTTTGATTATTAGAATTAAAGAAAGAAATTTGAAAGTGAAAAATTTATCAGTAATTTAATTTGTGATATATTAGAAAGAATTTAATTAATATATTTAATAAATAACTAAAGTGTTAAAATGAATTTTGAAATGTTAAAAATATTTTAACATCAACTAGGCACATTACATTAAACTGTTTCTTCCGAGCTAAATTACTCGCTTGTAAAATAAAAGTTAATAATATGATAAATCAGTGTTGTGTAATCTGTAAAATAAGTAATTCCAAGTTTTATTTTATCCGATTAAATAAAGTATTAAATTTTTAATATTCAATCCTGTCTATAATGGTGTCATGCCGAGAACAAGTATGAATTCAGATTTGTTCCAACAAAGTATAAGGAATATATAATTCTACCATATATAAAAATAAATAATTATTATTTATTAGTTATTCTCTCAGACCATCTAAATTTTGGAAATAACGGTAGAGTGAACCTAAAGCATAATTCTAAAATAGAAAAAGTTCCAAGGAAAGAAAAAGATCTGTTATTTCTTCTGCCCTTCCAGAGTTCAATATCTACTAATTTTGCCAACAAGAAAGATGCATCTGTGTGAAAGAAGAATATATGCGGAAGTACGAAAAAGGTATGTAGATACAGAGGTTCCCACAAAATACTATCTCCTACCGGTGGCAGTCTTGCCTTTGCTTAAATCAGCAAGTTCCTCTATAAGCTTTCTCTCATCATTGCTTAGTCTTTTAGGGATTTCAACTTGCACACGAACCAACTGATCACCCCTCATATTGTTTTTATTAAGGAAGGGAACACCTTTCTTAGCCATAACAAGTGTTGTGTTCGGTTGTGTCCCGGCAGGAATTTTTAAATCCACCATTCCGTCTACAGTAGGAACCTTAGTTGTAGTCCCCAGGATTGCATCAATATACGAAACCTTGCACGAGTATAAAATGTTGGTGTCATCTCGTTTAAGGACAGGATCTGGGATAACCTCAATAACTACAAATAGGTCGCCAGGGGAACCACCTCTCCTTCCAGAATTGCCCTCATTTCGGACTCTTAGACGACTACCAGAGTCCACACCAGCTGGGACCTTCAGACTTATCCTCTTTGATTTCCTCACCCGACCATCCCCAGAGCATGTATTGCAAGGAGTTGACATTTCTCCAGTCCCATTGCATGAAGAGCATGTCATTGACTGCTGGAAGATACCTAATGGAGTTCTTGTTGAAGAGACAACCCGTCCTTGACCTCCACAAGTGCTACATCTGGTTGGTGTAGTCCCTGGTTTAGCCCCTGAGCCATTGCAAGTTCCGCAGCTCTCTAATCGGCTTATCTCTATCTCTTTTTCTATGCCAAAAACTGCTTCTTTGAAGTTCAAAACAAGACTGTAATACTCGTCTTCACCATCAATTGCACCATTCCAAGAACCTCTGGAACCTGCACCGCGATTCATGCCCTCAAACAGTGATTCGAACAGATCAAATGGATTGCTGAAATCCTGGCATAACACAGAAATCCTTCATTGAGAAACAAGAATAACAAATTAAATTATACATCATCAGAGGTAACTTACCCCCATCCCCATTCCAGAACCTTTAAGCCCAGCCTCTCCAAATCTGTCATATATGGATCGTTTCTCATCATCTGATAACACCTGTAATGGAAATTATTCACAGAAGACAAGTTGTTATTAGGCATAGGCATAAGGGCAAGCTGAGTTCAATACTCTGTAGTTTAACTTTCACCTCATATGCGTTGCTAATATCTTTAAACTTCTGTTCAGCTCCAGGTTCTCTGCAACACAAGACAATACAGACAATAGTTTAACAATATGCAATGCAATATTTATAAAAATGATTCAGAATGCACATGACACCAGAAAAATTGACATTTGAGACTGCTTATTTTTCTCCATTTCAGTTGTTTTTATATAGAAAAAAGTAGTTTGAAAAATAGCTGGTGTTTTGCACATTAGCTGAAACTTCTAAAGTTTTTTTTATTGAAAAATAATTTGTTTCTCATACACCTAAATATTTGAAGTTTATGATTATTTTCCCAACAACCTTTGTCCTCTTAAAAAACAATATTCTCAAATTAACCTCAAATTTCCCAACAATGTTTTTCCCTTTCAGCCGTTTTCCTAACAACTTCCTATCCTTTTTGGTAATTTACAATGTAATTTTTTTTCTACAGAAACAAAATTAATAATCTTAAAATCACTTTTTTAGTAAGCTTACCCAAACATAATTATAGTCGATTATGCATATAATTGATTATTGAAATAATTTAATTTTCACAGATATACCAAACACACCACGAAGCTCAATTTTAATTTCATTCTGTTACTTGTTACTAAAGTCATGAATTTGAACAAATAAAAATAACATCATTTTGCTTGACATAAAACCTCTACGTAAATGACAGCAAAAGAATAAACATTGTTTTTTTCAGTATGCAATGAATTATTAAGAAACACGAAAGAACAAATAAAGCAATTCATAGAAAGCATTATTGACCAATGGTCAAAATATGATGTGAATGAAATTCACGAGACAGGAGCAATTGCAATACGGTGAGGGTGGGGGAGTGGCAATGCGAAACAGCAAGGCATAATCAGAAAAAGAGACAAAGTCAAATCTATGAAATAAGAAAATAATAGTAATAATAATAATTACTCACTTGTTGACATCCGGATGATAATTCCGGGCAAGCTTCCGGTACGCTGAAATGTCAAAAAGCAAGAGCTTTGATATTGCTATGATAAACTAGGCACTAATCACAGTACAAAGAAAATACATGAAAGGCTAGATTCTTGGGTAAAAGATTTTACTCTCAAAAATGCAACATTACCCATCTCTTCTTGTTATTTATAAGCAACATGATTTATTATTCAAACTATCTAACGTAACTAACCCATATTTAACTAATTACTGGATACTTACCTATAGATGGTCGCCTGACAATTTTATAATATTGATGGTTTGGAAAGGTAACCCTGTGCTTAATTAGAATTAATAGGAACAAAAGTCCATTGAAAAAATAGAGCTCTCATATCTAACGAAAAAATGTAATAGGATCTCGTTAGTACACCAATCAATCCTGGCATCTAACTGACATTATTAGAATCCGCATTGTATGTTTTGGCATACTTCTTTGACAGTTTTATGTTCTAGATTTCCTTTAATGAACTTTTCTTGTATGCTTAATATACATACATACATACAAGTAAAAGTATTTTGATTTCTCAAAAGTCAAAGAAAACAGAAAGAATCACAAAACAGTGAGTAATCGTTATTAGTCAAAAACTAGAGTTACTCTGATAACTATTTTTACTTACAAAGAGATGGCTACCAAAATAAAGGTTATTAGCAGATCATTACATAACTGAATAATGGAGATATTATCATGTAGAGGATGAGGGAACAAATGGACAATACCGCTCTTAATTTCAGATTTGCTAGCATTTCTTGAAACCCCAAGGACAGAATAATAATCCTGCTGCATGTAGACAAATAAAGGGTATTCGGCGTAAGGGCTTTATAATAAGAAACATACTTTCAAAAAGTACTATCATACATTTAAAGCACGTGCACAAAAGGAACTTGTTGCTGCTGAAGAGTGCATTTCAGACTTACTGCATCAGCTCTAACAATCAACCTTGACCCCTTGCGACGACTACATGTTTGGGGTGCACCCACACTGAGTAGTGTGGAATCTCGAGAAAAAAAGCTTGAACTTGATGCGGCCATGAAGCTTACCCTGCTGGTAGCACTGCAAGGTGACTTAAACAAATCACAAATCCAGCACAATGATCAAGGCTGAAAATTTTGAGTATATCCGCTGTGTAGGTGCTAAAATATATTATTTTTTGGAAATTGCATTCGTGTATCACATGATAAAATGTCATTTAGTCAATATTGCACTATCCAGTAGCAGCATGGAGCAACCCTCAGATGCCGCAGGTTTCAAATAGCAGTGTTAGCATGATATAGGCTTCAAAAACCCATTTTTACCCGCTGATACAGCTTTAGTTTTTGCAGGGTAAATTGTGATTTCTCTCCAATTTTCAAATGCATTTTTTGCTTCAATAGTAGGATTGAAACCCTTCTCCCTTAACCATTCCACACACAAAAAAACTTCTATCTTGAGCATTGTTTCTTCACACTTTACAGGACTATTTTTTCCTAGTGTTCCATTACTTTTTTCATCCTTTAAACTTCCCAGTTCATATTCCACTATTTTTATCTAATTTGTTTTTTTTTCTATTAATGTCATTATCATCTTTCATTTTTTGACTTCATCACTATTTTCTTATCATACAAGATTAATGGTGATTACAGGTACAAACTGCAACTCTTATTATTCATTATGCATTTCTTTAACTTTGGGGTTTTCTTTAGTCTTTGAGTGTTAATATGGGTACTATAAACTATTTATTTTGTATTATATTATTAAAATAACAGTTATCCCAAGTTTACAAAGCAAGCCACTATGCTGCTATTCAAGATGATAACTATGACGTGTATTAACCAAGTAAAAAGTTACCACCAGGTCTATTAATAGTCTATATATATGGATGTCTGACATAAACTATGTACTCAAGGAGAATAAGAAAGCATATTTTCTCTAACTTTCTCTTTCTTCCTCCCCCTCTAAATCCAAAAGTACTTACAGACAGATAGTATATAAACATTCCCTAGTTTCGAACAATTCAGGCCATACCCAAACAATAAAATGACCGTTAATGACAATTAAAGTAACAAAATCACAAATTTCATCTAACTTATGATTATATCCCAGTTTATCTTGGTGATGTGATAGAGAAAACAGTACTGAATAGTAATATATTCTTTACCATGGTATAATACAATGCATCAATATGAATAATGAAAATGATTTTGGGTGCTGCAAACCACAGACCTATTGTTAATTTGTTACATGCAATGAATGCCCCATAAATTGTTATTAAAGGCACAACTTTACAACTTCCATTCTACAAAACAAATATTCAACCATAGAACTCACTTGTGGCTGGATGATGCAACCTTTCCTGTAATACTGGATCTTACTAATAGCCGAGGATGAATTCCCCATTGTGCAGCAGAGGTACTACTAAAAGTTGTTATTGCCATCTAATATAAACTTTTGTTGATGAACTTCTGCTAGCTGAAAAAAATTGTAGCATGGTAAGAGACACTCTAAACGTGTCTAGAGGGGAAGGATAGATAAAGTGTTCCAGTAGCCAAATGTCACAACGAGTACAATGCGTACTTGAAAAGGAAAAAAAAATCTTAAAGCGATGATAGATAAACCTTTTGGCCATAAGATTACACAACTTATGCAAGTGACTTTAAAAAGCATAATTATTTTTTTATACAATAAAGAACTAGTACATCCACAGAAGTTGAATTGGGTCCCTCTTGAATTCTCTTCAGAAGATGTTCACTGCTATTGATCAATATCAGATCAATTCTTAAAAAAAAAAATCTCTTGCATTTATAGTGTGCAAAAAATCTCATTAGGCAAGAATACAATAAAAATCAACAATCACCCTCATAAAGGGTGGGGACCCAGAAAGCAAGAATCATAACCTAATGACGAATAACATCCCTTCTCAAGCCATTAGCAGACGTTAGCCTCAACAGACCTCTATGCTTTTGAGCATTGTGTGTTATGTATAAGTTGATAAGGACTAATGTATTATGAGGTGCCTAAGTCCCAAATCAAGATGTTCAGTGGAGTATGTAAGTTTTTGGCCTTCCCCTCATAATAGCCAACTTTCAAGGGTGCGTTTCATCCAGAATCAATTACAACCAAATGCAAACGAATACCCAAATAAAGTTAAACCCTGAATGTAACCACTAAACATACAAAATAACAAGACTATGCGGAGCTGGGAGAAGGAACAAGATAAAAAAAATTCCAGACCAGCATAAGAAAACACTAAGGAATTATAAAGTGAACCTCCGAATGAATTACTAGCAAAATCAAGATTTCATAAAAACAGAAACGGCAACATTCGAATCGTGTCTATACAACAAATTGACTGAAAGAATCAAAACAAGAAAACGGAGCAAAGAATTAGCAATGAAAAGCGGTTAGTGTATTGGAGTGAGAAATGTAAAAACTGGAAAAGAGAGAAAAACCTGGCGGTTCCCTTTTTAACCTTATTCGCTTCTCTCTCTCTCTCTCTCTCTCTCTCTCTCTGAGTGTGAACAGAGGGAAAAGTGAGAGCAGTGAAACACAGAACACTGAGTTGAAGGATTAGATTATTGAGTTGCGTTGTCTTTGACAATTGATGGTGCGCACACCCACCCTAGTATTGCTTTCTCTTTTGGGTTGTTCCTCGCCGTTTGATTTATTGTGGTTATTAAAATGCATGTTCCACTCGCTTCCTTCCGATTTTTCTGTTTGCTTCTCTTCCTTTCCTAAGATATTTAACTTTTTTCTTAATATCGAAGAACTAATTTAATAAGATAAGATAAAATAATTAGTTTCAATTTTTCAACAACTTTTTAAGATTTTTTTATATTAATTTTATGAACTTAATTAATTGCGCAAAGAATTTAGTTGAGGTCCTTGGTGCGTGTTTGATTTTAAGCTCACTTCTTCCTTAATCTTCTTAAGTATCACTGAACGATATTTTGTCCTTTATATATTTATTTCTTTAGATTAAACATTTTCAACAGGACACAAATTTACAGGTAGTAACACTTTTTCTTCAGGTAAAAGTAGAAATTTCAAAAAACGAAAATTACTAGTTGTATTTAACCTAAAATAAATCACAAGCCGATCTTAGCTCAGTTGGTAGAGCGGAGGACTGTAGTTGGTAATCCAAGCTGATATCCTTAGGTCGCTGGTTCGAATCCGGCAGGTCGGATTTTTTTTGTGTCCTCATAATATATTTTCTTTTTTAAAAAATACTTGTTGTACTAATAATTTATAGTAGAATAATAAAATTAGGAAATTAAAAAGGGAGCATTTTGATTTAGAGAAAAGATAAATTACCTTTTTACAGTCACATCTTTACTTTAGAAAAGAAAATGTGGAAGTGTATATATGAAGAAGCTAAGCAAAGGTAGTGGCATTGATTCTTTTATGAAAGCATGGGAGCAGCACTACCAGCTTCTCTTCTTCTTACTCTCACCCTTCTCTCCATCAACATATTCCCATCAGCACCCGCCGCAGCATGCCGCGACACCTGCGGCTCAACTCAGGTGAAGTTCCCCTTCGGCACGGGCCCAGGCTGCGGCTCCCCTCTCTTCAGCCCCTACATAACCTGCGCCTCCAACGGCACCGCCGACCAACTCTTCCTCAAAACCCACACCGCCGCCACCTACCCCATCACCTCCATCTCCTACGCCACCTCCACCCTCACCCTCGCCCCGCCCTCCATGTCCACCTGCGCCGCCATGCACCCCTCCCCCACAAGCTTCACCCTCGACTGGACCTCCCCCTTCCACCTGGCCTCCTCCACCTTTCTCCTCCTCTCCTGCCACCCCTCCCTCTCCCTCTCCTCCCCCCTCTGCGACCCATCCTTCGACTACCTCTGCGCCTCCATCTACACCTGCCCCGCCGTTGCCTCCCTCGGCCTCCCTCTCTTCCCTCCCACCAACTCCTGCTGCGTCTACGCCCCCGCCAACCTTGACGACAACGGGCAGCTGGACCTGAAAGCCATGCAGTGTGGGGCCTACGCTTCTGTGGTGTCGCTGGGCGACACCCCCACTGACCCCTCGCGCTGGGTGTATGGGGTGGCGTTGAAGTTCTCCTATGGCGGGGCCTTGGACAATAACTACGTGACTACGAAGTGTAGTGGCTGCGAGAGTAGCGGCGGAGTGTGCGGGTTTTCAGAGCCTGGGAATGGCTTCCTCTGTGTCTGTAAAGGAGGCTACAACACCACCTTCGATTGTTCCCCTGCTTACAACAACCAGAACCAGGACTACCTTTTGGACTCAGCTTCTGCTTTTCCCTTCTTATGTAAGTTCTTCATTGTCTTCTTCACTCCTTCACCTTCCAATGTAGAAAACATATATTTAGAGTTGTAATGATTAATGTTGTCTTGTTTGTGAATGTTTAGCAGCTTCGTATGTTTGGAGTTCCATTTTGGGTGGTATCGTTTTCAGCTTACTGTGATGAGGATTCGTGGGAGCCGTTCACTTCAGAATACTTAGTAAAAGCTGCTTTAGAAAAGTGTGTTTAAACAAATGGAATAAAGCTATTCCCGCACCCATTTCCTCCTTCATTCTACTCCTTCTGGATTCTTTCTTTTCTCTATTCAAATTGTTTATCATCAAAGCAAGGAACACCCACCTGCTCAAATACTAGGTTTAGTAGTTTCTGTGGATATTTTGCAACTACAATTCACTTATTTTAGTAAAGTGTAGGTAAGTATTCCATTCTTTTCTTACAATATTTACTTTTTTACTTTAACCCATAAAAAGGATGAGTAAGCATACGCATAAAGGATGCCAAAATGGTTCTTTATCAACCAACCATCCGCTTTATTCCTTCCTTCCGTTTGTTTCCGCTTACGGATTTATGCAGACGAATATAAGCAAAAATACCAAAATTAATTAAAAACAGAAAATAAGACAAAATTTTCGTATAAATACAAAGAAATAAACTAATCGATTAATCAAAATGTATAATCAATTATATACATGAATATAATAAAATACTTATATAATGGATTAGGTAAACACATAATACACATTATGTATTCGGTTTGTTTCTTTTTGTTATATATTTCTCCATGTGTTTTCTCTCACTTTGTTTGAGAACTTTATTGTGTATCTTATTCAAGTTAATGGTATTCATTTTCTTTTTCTCTTTCTCCCCATATTTGTTATCATCACACCTTTTTTTCCAGTGGAACCAAAGAACGCGATAATCCTTAAAAAGGTGGAAATATTCGGTTGAGATGTTTGAAACTATAATTCAAACACTGTTGGTAATAAGAATATGAATTTTAATATCTGTATAAAATGGTAAATGAAAGCATGGAGACATAAATAAACAACATATATATGCACTGTGCACACCCGAAAGGCACAGACACATAAAAGTGTTGAAATACACACTCCATTTCATGATATTACCATACAATCCCAGCCGAGTTTCCTTAATTATGAATTTACAGTGGAAGATGTCTGAAAATTATTTTCTGATACTCCTCTTAAAAAAAACAGCATGATGCACTGTTTTTTCTCTCTATAAGGAACCAGTTTCTATGAATAAAATATCAAATGACTGATAATAGCGTACAAAAAAATGAATACACAAGCATATCTACAATGCTGAAGTGTGACAGTGCTAAGCCACATAGAGACCATTACTGCGGTTTTTGTACACAGTTGGAGTAGTGGAATCAATGAGGAAGGATCTTAAATGCTTGTACATCTCCTTGGCCTTCTCTACATTCACAGCATGTCCTGCTTTCTTAATAACAACTATGTCTGCGTTCTCTCCCAGATGCCTAAAAATTAATTAGATGTCAAGTTCAGAAACCATTTTAAGTGTAAAAGACGTTTTCAAGACAAAATTAAAGGTGAATTGGAGAGAGACCTTTTGAGTCTGTGAGCTAGTTCTATTGGGAATACCAAGTCCTTTTCTCCCCAGATTATTAGCGTAGGCTGCATCATCCAAAAGTTATGTCATTTAGTGAAACTGACCCATAATGTAAAGTCTAAAAGAAGAAGAAAAAACCTGGGTTATCTTAGGAAGATTAGACAGTTTTCTATCTTTATACAATGCTTCGATTAGTTCTTTCCTCTCTTGGACATATTCAGTGCACATCACCTGCAAATAACAAACTTTGGTAAATTACCAAATGCCAATCCTATGCTTCTGCATGGAAAAAGCAATCAGAACTCTGGATAATTTCTTATTGTGGAGTAATCTAGCACGGTTGAAATGAAAGAGACAATCACAAACGTATGCTTTTTCATAAGGCTTACGTGTTCATGCTTGTGTGTTTTTCTCAATTCGAGAGGACCATGGAATTCTGTAGAAAAGTGCATCCAAATATACCAACACACAACACACACGTAGACACAATTTATTCTCAATTAAAACGACAACTGAAAAAGAGGTAAACCTTTCTCCGATCCAAATGTCAAAAAACCAAAAATTCTACTTATTTCTTACATTTTTTATTTTTTTTCTTTTTCTCTCCACCAATACATTAAATAAATCGTCTCTACCACCGGTGGCCCACCACCATTGGATCATAACAAAGCATGATGTAATTAGGAAGAAGTGGACCAAACAATTTTGAAGTAAACAGATAAAACAAAATTTGAATTGAAATTTGATAGGCGCGTGGTACTCACGTTGATGTAATCAGTGAGGAAACAAGTGGGCAGCACTTTGGCAGGCTTGGCAAACGCGAGGCGCAAAAGCTGCCTCAACTTTTCCGGCGTCTGAGGCAGCAAAAGTTCGGCAGCCTCGTCAACGCTCTTCACCTGGAACATTCCTTCATCCAAGTCCTTCTCTTCGAAGCACACCCCAGCGCAGCACAGCACCACCTTCTCCACGCGCTCGGGGAACTGCGCGGCGAGGCTGTAGGCGACGAAGCCGCCGTAGCTGATCCCGACTACGCTGCTTCTCCGAACGCCGTGGGCCTGGAGGAGGGCGGCCACGCACTGGGCCTGGAAGGCCTCGCTGCGGTCGGGGCGGGCTGTGTGAGAGTCGCCGAAGAAGAGGAGGTCCGGGACGTAGACGTTGAAGCGGCGCTTGAGTGGGGGCAGGAAGTCGTTCCACTGCCACATTGCGTTGGCGCCAAAGCCGTGGAGGAGGACGAGGTTGGGCTTGGAGTATTTGTGGGCCTTGGGGGCCCAGCAGTGCATGATGGTGCCGTGGCCCAGATCCGTGGTGGTGGATTTGAGGCCCGCGTTGGAGAAGGAGAAGCGGAAGTAGCGGTCGCGCGTGGCGGTGAAGCTGATACACCCCGCCATGCTGTTTTGTATTGGGGCGCGTGCGCTAATGATTGGTTAATTGATTGATGATTGGTTAATTGATTGATGATGATGACGACGACGACGGAGAAAGCAAAGAAGAGTGTTTTTGCAGAGTGAGAGAGATTGCAGAGTAGAAGACGCAGACACAGAAGTGAATGTGTCAGAGACAAAAGTCTCCATAGAAGATATGTTTCTGCTAATAACTATGCAAACCACACAATTAGTAATGATAAAAGGAGAGAACAAAAAGTATGTATAGAAATAGAATAAAACAACAGGGTGTGGAAAAAAATTTAATCTCATTAAATAATTAGTTTTAGTTTTTATTAAATAATTAAATTATTGAACAATAAAAGATCGAAAATGTAATTGTCATTACCATTTTAATATAATCTATACATATATTACTTTAAACTTTTTAAAAGCATATTAATAATTAATATTTCCCTGTGAAAGGGAACTTTTGTGAATTGATTTGTTTGTCTTTGATCAAAATTAAAGAATAAACAAGGACAATTTTTCTTAAACATTGTAGATGAATTTAGTTTTCGTCTCCTAAATTAAAAAAAAAAATGCAAAAACAATTTAGTTTCTAAATATTAAATTTGAAAAGTAAAATAATTTTTAAAAATAGTCTTATTTAGACATTAAACCATATTTTAAAAAAGTTTTTTGAATATATTTTAAAATTAGTTTAAAATGTAATTAAACATAAATAAATTTAAGACGACTACTTACTAGTATTTTTTAAATATTATATTATATTTTTTATTATTTTAAAAAAATTTAACCAGCATTTTTAAACAACTAAGATAAATAAATAAGTAACATGTGGAACCACTTATAATCATATAAAACCAAAAAAAACACTATAAAGTTAAGTTGTGTTTGTTTATGTTTAAATGTTGTTCATGATTATTGAAAAACATGAATTGTGGTTGTTTATTTTCGTTGATATTCGTGAAAATGTCAGTAAAGAAAGAAAAGAATGGTAGGGTGGTTGATCCTCTCATGAATGAGTTAAAATAAGAAGAAAAATAAATAACATATTACTTTCTTCTTGTATTAAACTTATTAACATTATAAAGAAACAAAATTTAATAATTAACATTGAAATTTGTTCTATATAGTTTAGAAAAGTTAAAGTCTTTTGATCAAATAATAATATCAAGTATGTTTTTATTGGGGAAAACAACCTTCAGAATGTGAAAATGATTTAAATTATAAAGGAGACATGTTTTATGAATCTACTAACCTTCTGGTGGACGAGAATAGGACAGATAAAGGTTATGAAATTATGGCTCCTTCTGTTCATACAGAAAAACAATAGATTGTGGAAACTCATGACGAGGAGGGTTGGATTAACTCTGCGACTAATCCTGGTGACGGTGGTCCTTATCACCCTGTTAATTTGTTATATATGAATAAGAAAATTAACAACAACAAACAAAATACAATGAATGAATTTGTGAGGCAAATTTTGAGTAGTATAAATCATTTTACTTGCTAAACTAATGAAGAGTATATTATCCTTATAAAGCATAATCTTGTAGATGGCTTTCATATTTCTCTTTTGATCCAATAAGTTGTTGTTGTGGCCTAACTTTGGTTTGAATGTCTCAAAGTGGAGGAAGATGGTTTATTGGACAAACAAGAAGATTTTGAAATAGAAATCTCATCCAAATTGTTGGTTCTAAATCTCTTAAGAAAATAGAAAGGCTTAAAAAATATTTTTAGAATGTCCAATATGATTTATATGGAACTCCATTTTTTTAATATTAGAAAGTTTGACAATTTTATATCTCAGCTTATGTTGAGAAAAATCCTTTAGATCTATAATCCTCGTGTTATGTTTATGTTGTTTATGTTGAGTCAACAATCGAGTTTGACAATGTGTATGCTCTTTATACCTCATTAGTTATAAAACTTATCTTGTTAATAATATCCACAATTCAACTATTTTTTGTTGTATCTTAGATGTGAATATCATTAACAATTGTGGTCAATGTATTTGTCTTTCTTTGGTTATGTGGCACAATACCTTTTGCATCATTAGAGTCTATGGTTCAATCTTGTGTGTTAAAGAAATAACTCTTTTGTTTGTTTTTTCTACCACCATAAATCATTTTCTAATGTTTGGTACCTAATTGGGGATCTCAGCACAATTCTATACTCCAATGTCTAAAGAGGATGGAAATAAATGTGTTGACATCTTTACCAATATAAATGTAGATACTAAACTGAAATCCCACTTTCGTCAATTAGCTTAGACTACTTTTTAAAAATGACTTAAGCTTATCAGAATTTTAATTTTGTTAGATGCTTCTAGGAGGAGTTTTTTAATTTTTTGTTTGTATGAGTAATAAAACTTTAAAATATTAATATAGGTAAAATGTTAAACTTATAATTGATTAACATAATTCAGAAAAAGCTATATTTTGATTAATATTGTTGTCTTTAAAATTTCAAAGTTACTACATAGTATTTTTCGTCTTTATACCGAAATTGATTTTTTGTCCATAATCCAAACTTTAGACCTAGCATATACTTGTAGTAAGGAACTATTGTAATGGATCTTTATATTTTTATGTAACAAACTAATTTTCAGCATGGAATGTATTATAACATCCACACCAGAACGAGTCAACATAAAATATTATAACATCCTAGTCCATACTAAAAATTAAAAATCTATTTGTCACCTAAAATATTTTTAGTAAAGACCCATTCTAAACAAGTACTCAAAATGTATAAAATTTAGACTAAAGCCATAAATTAGTTCAACATAAAATTACATATACTAAAATCATATTTAACCATTTTTTAAATAATACATACGAGACATGATATTAACAGTTAATAACTAACAAATTCAAACCAAACTAATTCAAATAATTTAAATTGGTTTTCTTTTTCATTTCAAATTAAATTCAAAACTAATAATAATAATCTATTCCATAGTCATTTTTTTAAACCTAAATCAATCCGATTAGTTATTTTTCAATTTTAAGATTAATATATTTTAGGCATAGAAATAAATTGTATTTAAAATTCTATATTGTATTTTTTTTTCAATTTTCTTGAGATCTTGTTTAATGCTAGTAAATATTTTAATTTGGGCATATTTATTGTTTAATTTTTTATTACATTTCAGATAAAGAAAATAAGAAGGATGTACATAAAGTAATAACTCTGAAAGATTAAATATTTTAATTAAAATAAATTGTTATTTATAAAAAATAATAAATATTTTTACCTTGCATTTGATATGAAACTAAATGTTTGTATAAAATAGATAATAAATACAAATAAAAACCTTAGAAAAGTATTAGTTTTTTTTATCACAATCCTATAATCCAAATCAAAGTAAATTAATATAATTTCCTTTTTGTGGCTTGAGTTGACTGTAGAGAAAAAAAAATCAAATTATATATAATTGATACAGGTTATGTTTTACTTAAAGCTTCCATGGCTTGAGGGAATTGAGGGAGGAAGCTGTAGAGTTGATCTTATTCTAAGATGCTCATAAGAGTTGAATTTATGAATTTGGTGAAAAATAAATAAATGGTGATCCACATAAATATTTATCAAAATCAAATGAAAAATGTCACGAATATTGGCATTAAATACTTCATATGATATTATTGTAATTGGTTAGTTTTAAAATTGACATAATTGACTATGTATTATTTTTAATTAATTGCGTAAGAAAAAATACAATGCAAGTTATTCTTGCAATTATATGATGTGAACTATTTTGGACAAAGATCACTAAAAAAAAATATTAAATAAAAATTAATTTTAGAGATAAAAAATAATTAATTGTTATATTGACAAAATTATATATTATTTTAGAGATTAAAAAAATTTATTAATATCTAAATTAGTTTTACTGATAAATAATTTATATAAATTTATATTTAATTAGATACCAATGTTTTCGATACCAACTTTAAAATCTAAGTAATTAGTTGCTAAAATTTAAATAATTAATTAGATACCAAACTAAAAATTAATTATCAATAATTGAAATTAATTTAGATATCAATAAATTTGTTAGTCACTAAAAATAGTATCTAATTCAGTTATTATAGAAACTAATAATTTTTTTTTCTCTTTCTATTTAATATTTTTCAGTAGTGAATGAATGCAACCAACAAATTGTTTACTACCGAGAGAGAGGTTATTGGTGTTTTGCATATTTAAATTTACATAATATAACACCTAGTCATTAATCACATATTTATAAACTTTTTACCTTTTTTTTCTTACATAATTTAAATAACACTATTTCTCACTCTCTCATTTTTATAAAAAAATCAAACAAAAACTAATTTAATTAAACAATTTTGATGTTAGTTAATTTGCTAATGGTAAATGACCGATTTCTTTTCAAAATCTCTTTGTTTATTCATTCTCTCCTTTTCTCTCTATACTAGTTAAATTATATATTTAATAATTTTCTATGAAATGTTAATCTAATTCATGTAACCATTGAATTTCATATTCTTATTTATATAATTTTTTTATGGAATTTCAAACTTATTTAGAGGTTTATTACTTGTAAATATTTATTATTAAATAATTTATAAAAAGATTTAAATTAAAAGAAGCACTCCATGTGGTGGATTTCTTAATTGTTAATGTTGGATGGAACTTTCTTTGTTTCGTTTTTGCAAAGTATAGCATTAAAGCTTTTAATTTAAACAAAGTATTAATATTATGTATAAATGCACCAACAATAAAATGAAAGAAACATGCTCAACTGTAAAAATTGTAAGATGTAGTGCTGGTAGATTGGGTTTGGAAGGGCTCAGTGAACAAGAGGAAAAGAAAAAATAGTTTTTCTTCCTACACCCCATACTAATAGAAAATAAAAACAAAAATACCTTTCTGGAACTGATTTTGTGTTTCAGAAAATGTGTTCCAAATATTTTATTTCTGAAATCATGTTTTTGAAAAACTTGGTCCGAAAAATTTCCAAACTATATAATTTAGAAGTCACTTTTATGAAGGGTAAAATGGTTATTTTAAAAATTATGGGTATACAACTAAAATTTCTGGTGTTGCAGGAATAAAAACCCAAGAAAGAATTATTACAAATTCTTGTTATTTACACCCTTCAAATTTACTAATACACCACTTGTTTCATTTTGTTTCCCACCTCAACTGAAATGAGGAGTAAAATTATGGGGGTAAAAATAATAAATATTTAGGAATTACTTATCCTGAATGATAAAGTCAAATGAACGATAAAGTCTTGTTTGGCTTTTTAAGTTATTGAGGGATTATTACCATAGTTACAAAATGGAAAAAAGTTTAAAAGGGGGTCATTAAAATTAGAGGTGTAAATAGCATCTACTCAAGTTTTAATTGAAATTAACCCAAACATTTTTTTTTGCATAACTAGTTATGTTAACCTATTCACTTACATTTATTATTCCACTCTCGTAATTCTCTCTTTCTTCTCTTCCAATTCATTTTAACTATCAAATCATTATTTAATTTAATTTTAATTTGTATCTTTACGTATACAACAATTCCTAAAACTTTTGCCAACAACCTTTTTATTCTATGAGTTATTTAAATTTATGAATTTTATAAACTAATTATTAAAAAATTAATAAAAAATACAACTCTGAAAACCACAATGAAAATAAAACAATATTGTGAAGACTAAAATGATGTTTTGTTGATTGAACCAAAACATTGGAAATTAATTACATTAGTCCTTGAAAGATAGAAAGCACTGAAATCACAGTCTTCCTTTTCAAGAATGGATGCTGAAAAAATGATTTAAATATAGTTTTATTTCTATCTTTGAAAGATAAGAATATTGGTATTGATTGAAGTGTAGGGTAATAGGTATAGAATTCCAACCCTGCCAAACTTTGTCTACTTGTCTGCCAAATGAATATGTGAGATGTATGAGTAATGCATGCATAGCCATTGTTATTATGAAGTCAATGCATTCACCCTTCAATCTTAATCATGCATTGTCTCACTTTCTTATCATTCATGTCTTTCATACCTTTCTCACTTTCTCATCTCACACACCAAGGATTTAAATAAACCATCACTCAATTTCATTATTTTTTAATTGAAATTGTGTATCTTTTAAGAAAAATATTAGTTTGATGTAAAAATTGGTTCATTCAATATTATTGAGCTTTGTAATTGAATACCATCTTAGATTTTGGAGATATGAAAGGACTAATAAGTTGTTGTCCTTCAATAAATAAATCTTCCATGGCATGGAAGCATCATTTATCTGGGATCGTGGTAGATAAGCAAAATCCACATGATTGCTAAATACAACCATAATTGCTCACAATGTACCAAAACCGTCACGGATTACTTTATAATGCTTTCTTTCTTCTTTCCACCTCTTTGCTTCTTATTTAATGTTTCTTACTTTACTTTTTCAATTTTATTAGTTTAGACATTTTAGTTTATGTTATTTTGCTAACTCATATTTTTTAAGATTTAATAAGACACTGTGTAATTGGTTCTGTGGAGATAAGTGTTGCTATCAATAACAACACATCCTAATTAAGAAAAGCTGGAATATTATGGATTATTAAAAATTATAAAATCTTAATTTTACTACGAGATATATCGATATCTCACACTAATCGAAACCAATAGAATGATATGAATTTTAATTATAACACACATCTTAATTTAGTTAATCAAATATTATAAATAAGTTAAACAATCAATATAAAAATATATAATTATTACAACATTTATTATGTCTGAATACTAAATGCTTAGTAAAATGTTAGAGAATCTTTTATAGACGTATTTTTAACTGAGAGTTGAAATTCAAACGAAAAAAAATAATCCAAAAAAATAAATCAATTATTCACTTAATAACAATTAATCTCTAAACCTGATAGTATAACATTAATTAATTTTTATGTAAATATGGCAGAATGTTTTTCTTTTACACTGTGAAATGTTGAGTAATCACGTGGTTTGCTGAAAATAAGAAGTGGAACACAGTGCACTATTGTGCTTGTGTTTCTCCCTACATTTTTTAGCATCTGATACTTTTATTAGGCACTATCTTCTTCTTCCTTTTCTTTTCGAATCATAAATCTGCATTCTCATCATATCTCTTCTACAAACACTTTATTCTTCCCACATCATCCACAGAAAATGAATTCATCTTATATCATCACGAGTTGGACTGTTTTCTATCAAAATAATTTACATTTTATTTAACTAAATTGCTTATCACATACTCTATATTTTATCAAATTATTTATTATGCATTTTTATTTAATTATAAATTTTTTTCTACTATCTTAATAATAAACTTTTCTTTATTCAATTATAAATTTTTGTTCCTTTTATTTAATAGTATTATTTGAGAAAATAAGTGTTTGGTACAACTCCAAAAGTGATGATATAGAACTGGTTATAACCTAGGTGAAGAAAAGAAATATGGATGAGAAAACTTAATAAATTATATGTAAAACACATATTGAGAAAAATAATAAAATATATAATGTTAATAATTGTCGTGTGAATTGATGGTTATACAAGTGAGTTAAAATCTCCCATTTTCTCCTTCCAATTTTGATGATTAGTGGATAAGTTAGTTGCATGCAAATTATGTAAAGCATTATTATACCTTTATTTTTGGGGTTATTTTAAAAAAAGAAAATATGTTTATAAAATTATTGTTTATTCTAATAAAGCATGTGTACACGTTATTAATATCTAACTTCTCATTTGAAGATGTCCATTTTCTTCTCTTTTACAAGCTTGAAACCTTTACAATTGTCATTGTTCATCAATTAACAATGTTATTAATAAAAATGACAAAATAACCATCGTGTCAATAAAAATAAATTATAAAATAAAAATAAATTATAAGAACTAATTTGTTTTCTTAAAAAACTAAATTTAATATTTCTATATTATAAGGATGAAAAATAATTTTTCTTTATTATTGGGACGGAATATAATGAAAAAAAATCATAAAATGTTGCAATTTAAAAAAGGAATTTAGGGATTCTCTCATTAATGAACATAGCTGCAGGAATAGGATTATTATAAAATCTGATTTGGGTTGGATAAGATTATAAATGGTCTCTTTTAAGAGAAGAATAACCAGTTTGACTAGATCCTACAAGGAATTCATTTTATTCCATAGTGTTACAGTGTTAATTAATCTCTTAACAGCAAAAGAACATGGTATCATAATCTTCTTAAAGCATTGATTTTTTGATTAGGAGAGAATAGTTATTTATACACATGCATGGGGCCAGCAGAGACATGTGGAATTAAATAAGGGGGTGACATTTTCAAAGCATTGAAACTCCAATTGGAAAGGAGCTACCAAGAGACACAAGTGCAGAGAGAGAGAGAGAACCAATAATGATGCCAACTTGCTTAAAGAGTTGAGTTGTGTTGTGTGTGTTGTGTTGTGCTGTGTTGTGTGAGTGAGTGTGAGACAGATAGTCAAGTGTAGTAAAGTAAAGTAGTAGAAGAAGTAGGAAAAGGCAAAAATGAATTATTACAAAGGTTTGGCTTAAAACTGACCAAAGAGAAAGAAAGGAAGAAAGAAGGGATAGAAGGTTCTGTTCCAGATTTGGTGTCACACCGCTAGTTTTGCCCATTCTGCCAGCAATGTATTTATGTATATATCTCACTCTCTTCTCTTCTCTTCTGTTTTGTTTTGTTTAGTTACTTGTCTTTCTCTTTCACCATACTTTTAACGCTTCGCCACTACTCAACTTTCCCTTTCTCTAACCAACTTTCCTTCTATTCTCTTCACTGCAACTGCAACTTCACCATCCATGATCTACTACCGGCTATTCCGGTACCAGATTCCGATTTTCAGTCTTCTCTTTTCTAGTTTTGTTGCTGTGTATGTACTGTTTAGTGTTGTTCTGCTTTTGCCCAAGCCTTTTGTTCTTTACCCATCTTTCGTTATATACGCGTTCTTTTGTCCCTCCGCGCGCGCGATTTGGTCGGGGCCTAGTCGATTTCATTTATCCCTTCTCTTCTCTTTTTCCGCTGTCTAATTGAACTTTATGGATTTTTTTCTTCTCTTTTTTTGGAGAGTGTTTTTGTTTGGGGCTGCTCCCGTTTACATCAGTGCTTTGTTGTTGTCACTTTTGTTTGAGTTTTTAGTGTTGCGGAGTGTTTTAATTTATTTTTTTATGAATAAAATCCTGCACGGTTCTTTAAATGGGACTTTGGTTTTTTATTTTTTTTCTGTACTTCTCTTTTTAGATAAAATTACAAGGTCTCTTAATTGGTTGTGTTTGTTGTGTTTCTGCGTTTTCTTAATAGATGAAGTTTCGGTGCTTAGCAATTGAGCCTTATTTGTATTTCCACTCCTTAGGATGAAATTGTGATTGTCCTTCCACTTAACTGGGTGGGTGACTAGACAAGGGAAAAAATGTCAATTAACAACTAGATTGGTTGTCACGTGCAGAGTGGTTGATTTTCTAGATTATTTTTTTTCATTTTAGAGGGTGAGATCTGTGAGTTAGTGAAACAGATAGTTTAGCTGTGACTATCCAGGTCTGCACATTTGAGTTGCAATAAGACTTGGTCTATGTACAGAACAGAAGGAAATGATAAGGTTATGTTTTTCCCCTCTTGGAATTAAACACGAAATAGATTTCCTTGTCTTCGGGTTACCCATTTTTGCATGGCTAGGAAAAGTACTCTTTCTATTTCCTAAAACAGGCTTAACTTCATGGTTGATCTTATTTTGTTCTGCAATAAATCTGTTTTCATCATTCTAGTAATTTGTTCTGTATTGCTTATCTTTGTATGGCATTTACTGTTGTTTTCCAATTTCACAGCTTAATTGTTTTGATGATTTTGCTTTGCAGAGATGGAGGTTGCTACTATGCTAATTGATTATCACGGACATTGTGTCTGTGGTTGATGCCAGTAGAAATGGGCTTCTTTTTTGTGTTATTGCTATTGGGTTGCTTATGTTCTTTTGTGTTTCCTGACATGCAAGGTACAATCTTCTGTTCTTATGGACGCACTAGAAAAGCATATATGCTATGTAAAAGTTAACTTCTATGCTTACATACATTGAATTTCTTTTATCTGAATAAACAAGCTTTTCAACTTTAATTTCCAATTTATTTATGAGGAATAAATAAATACAACTATTTATTGAAAGAATTGAATGGATGCCTCTTATTTTTCCAAAGCTCCCGTGGTTTTGGGCTTTTGGTCTAGGTTCTAGTAGATATGTAATGTTCTTGTTCATTTCAGGAGATGCACTATTTGCATTGAAGATATCATTGAATGCTTCAGCTCACCAGCTTACTGACTGGAATCAAAATCAAGTGAATCCTTGTACTTGGTCACGTGTTTACTGTGACTCAAACAACAATGTCATTCAAGTGTAAGATATTTTCTGTTGTTGTTTTGTTTTAATTATTTGATTTGCTGAAGATGTTGGCTATCATTATTCATTGTTGAAATTATATATTTCACATTTTCATATCTTTAATTTTTTGCTTTCTGTATATAAAATTTCTTGATTGCAGATCACTAGCATATATGGGATTCACAGGATACTTGACCCCAAGAATAGGAGTTCTAAAATATGTCACAGCTCTGTAAGGATTTCTATCACAAAAAGGATCTACACAGTCTTGGTCAACTCCATGATACTAAAAATAATTTTGGCATTCTACTCTCTTAATTTTTTGTAATGGGGAGTTGTGATGCATAGTGATACAGTTCATCAGATGCATAGAAAATAAGTCTTATATTGCAACATAAAATAATGCATGCGTGTATATATATAATTTCACATTAAGTTATTTTATATGCATCTGATGAATTGTATCACTATCTCAGTGAATGTTGTGATTTTGATGCATATTCTTGTTAAGTATTGGTATTTTTGATATATTTTTTCGTTGGGATTAATTTTCTTTTTTTTAAATTAAGTTATTGAGGCCCTCTAGTGATCACGAGCTTATACTTGGTGTATTGCAAACATTAAATTTCAATAGGGGGAGGGTTGTGGCGTGAAGTAGTTCATGCTTTTGTTTTATTACATGTTTTCATGGGAATGATTTTTTCTTTTAAATACTTACCATTAACAACAAAAGGCAAAATTTAAATGTAAGAATTGATGGATATTGTACTTGGATTAGTTCTTTGCAAGGGAATGGCATCACTGGCAACATACCAAAAGAGATAGGAAACATGACAAGCTTGTGCAGGTTGGATTTGGAAATCAATAAATTAACTGGAGAAATACCTTCTTCCCTTGGTAATCTTAAAAAGCTTCAGTTCTTGTAAGTATGACATTCTTTTTTGCTAGGTTCTATGGATATATAATGCACCTTGTTAGGCCTTTTCATGTATTTTTGTGTGTGTAATTTTTATAAGTGTCTGTTTATTTGTCCTCCAACCAGAACATTGAGTCAAAACAATCTGAGTGGGACTATTCCTGAATCGCTTGCCACTCTTCCAATCTTGATCAATGTGTACGTCAAATAATGGTTTCTATAACTTTGCTGTTTAAAGTGTATTTCATTACTTTAGTATCTGATCGATTATTCTAACTTCTCTTTTTGCAGTATGCTAGATTCAAATAATCTGAATGGCAAAATCCCAGAGCGGTTATTTGAGGTTTCTAAATACAAGTATGGATGATAAAGCCACAAAATTAGTATATGATGCATTTAAATCGCCAATTGAACTTGTTTTTCTATCCCTGGCTACAAGGATAGTGTCTTCACATGCAACACTTGGTGACACAAGTCCAAAGAGTTCAGAGATATAGAATTTCATTTAACAATTACTAACGTAATCAAATCGAGGAGTAGTAGTGATTCTGTGTATTGTGCTTAATTAATCAGTGAAACAGTAAGGGAAAGCTATGATCAGAACAATCTGTATGGTGTTATGGAATTTTGGAATTTCATAACACGAGAAAAAAGCTGAAACAACCGGCTGTCACATAAAAGAAACAGAAATTTCAGAAATAAAGCCGAATGCAGAGAATATCCCAAAAGGGCCAAGAGAGAAAAAGAGATAAATTACATCTTTCACACTTTTTTCATTTAGCAATTCCCCTTTTTTAATCACGTGGTCCCCCACGTGAAATCTCAGTGCAGAATTGACTATTCATTTTCTTCCACTTTTGTGGTTGTCCACTTTTACCTCCCTCTTTGCCATGTGTCCACTCGGTCCCATGATTCTCGCTTGCTCACTGTCCACAACTACTTCTATTTCTGGAGACACTTTTACTCCCTTCATAACATTTCTTCCCCCATGGAAATCATCAACCTTGTTGATAAGGTTGAAGTTAAGATACTCAGTTTGCAAAGTGAGCACATCTTCCCAAGTAGCTTTGTAGATAATTGAACAAGTACTTAAGGTATATGTTGATCCTCGTGCAAAATAACTCTGGATTGTAATGCCTTGAGCAGTTGGATAACCAGACCAATCTCATTGGTTAGAAGTGGCAGAGGCAGGTATTGCTGCTGATGTTTAAAGAAACATGGAAAACTGGATGGATCTTTGCTGTAGGGGGCAATGATAATTTGTAAGCAACAGGTCCAATCCTTTGTCTTACTGGGAAAGGACCAAAGTAATGAAGGCCTAGCTTATGATTTTGTGAAGAGCTACTGAATGCTGCCAATATGGTTAGAGTTTAACTAGCACTAGGTTTCCCCCTTGGAACTCCATTGAACTCGTTTTTATCTGCATATTTCTTCATCAGATTCTATGCTTTCATCAAATTATGCTTAAGACATAACAGTACCTGATCACGATGCAACAACTTTTCTTGCAATGAAGGGGGTTCAGGGGCATCCCTCACATAATTAGGAAGATTAGGAGGGTCTCTCCCATTAACTGGTTCAAATGGTATCGTGCCAATACTGGTTTGGAAGGAAGCATTACTACCAGTATTCTACCCATGGCAACTTCTTACTCCAAACCTTCATATCATCAACTGTGAAACATCATAACTACATCTCCAGACATCTATTAAGAGCTTCAGACTGACCATCAGATTGTGGATGGTAGGCGGTACTCATATTTAAGGTAGTGCTACTTAGCTTAAGTTGCTGCCAAAATTTACTTGTAAAGACTCTGTCACGGTCTGATACTATTGACTTTGGTATCCCATGCAACTTCACTATGGTTTTCATAAATACCTTAGTTACTTGCTTGAATAATCTGCCTTAAGCGTAGAAAAATGCGCATATTTAGAGAGACGATTGATGACAACCATGATGACAGTGAACCCATAAGATGGGGGCAGAGCAACAATAAAATCCATGGCTAAATCTTCCTAAATCTGTTGAGGGATAGGGAGGGATTGTAACAGTTCCGCAGGTAAAGTAGTGGACAATTTGGCTTGTTGGCAGATCAAACATTGTTGGTCATAGGATTTCATATCTTCGGCATACCCTGCTATTAAAACTGGGCAGCAACTCTTGCTGATGCGCTTGCAATGCCCGAGTGGCCACCTATTGGAGAGCTATGGAACTCCTGCAAGATAGTTTGAATCAAGGGATGTTGGGCCACTACTACAAGTCTTTGTTTCCTTAACAACAACTGATTTTGAATGGCATAATGAGGACTTGGGGGTTGCCTGCACTGCATAGTCTTGTAATATCTGAGAATTTTGGATTAGAAGCCACAACATCATGCAGGCTTGTGATGAGATCCCACTTGGCTTAGAAAAAGCCATGAAACAAGCTCTGGATAGTGCATCAGCAGTGAGGTTCTCCTTGCTATGTTTGTACTCGATGGTTAAATCTACTCCAACAACCTGTGCAGCCAAGCTTGATGTCTGGAAGTATGAATAGCTTGTTCCATGAGTCATTTTATGATTTTTTGATTGGTCCTTATAATGAATTTATGTTAAAGTAGGTAGTGCTGAAACTTGGCAATGGCCTTGTTGATTGTGCAAAATTCTTGGTATATGCAGATTGCTTTTCCATTTGAGGTGACAATTTCTTTGAAAAGAAAGCAATTGGATATTATGATTGGCTAATAACTGCACCAATGCCTGTCCTTGGTGCATCGGTTTCCAAAATGAATGGTTTGGAGAAGTCCGGCAGTACCAAAACAGGAGCCTCAGTGATGGCTTTCTTGAGGTTATCAAAAGCAAGAGTGGTTTTAAGGGCACAGCTATGGAAGCATAACCCTTAATAAACTAGTGATAATACCTGGTCAATCCTAACAATCCATGCAATTGCTTCGCCGTTGTTGGGATTTTCCAATCCAATACTGCCTTCACCTTGTTTTGGTCCATCGAGACAACCTTACCTGAGACAATATGACCTAGTATTCCACCTCCTGGAGACCATAATGGCACTTGGATAATTTGCCAAATAGATGGTGTTGTTGTAAAGTCCGGAGTACATCTTCCAAGTGGTGTAATTGAAGTGACCAAGAGGCAATATAAATCAATATATCGTCCAAAAATACCAATACTGATTTTCTCAACAACCCTTGGAATACATAATTCATCAAGCTTTGGATAGTAACGAGGGTGTTTGTGAGCCCAAACAAGATAATGAGCCATTCACAATAGCCTTGATGAGTTCAAAAAGCTGTCTTGAATCTATCTTCCGGTGCCACCAAATTTGATGATATCCTGAAGATCAACCTTGGAGAAGTATTGAGCACCACACAGTTCATCGAGTAACGCATCAATTAGTGTTGTAGTTTTCTTCAAAAAGTTTGGCTAGGGACACAACTTTAAGAACAGAGTTTGGTGATTGAACTGACATCTTTTCTAATTTCATATTTGAGAGCACTAAAAGAACAATCCAGTAAGGCATCTACTGTAAGCCCCATTACGTGATTAGCCAAAGCAGTGAACTCTATGTAATAATCATCGACAGATCCCAATTGTGACAGTTTAAACAGAGCAGATCTTGGGCATTCACAGGGAGAAGGGCCGAATTTGAGTCTAATAATGCCTTAGTAAAACCTTCCCAAGACTGGAAAGGGTTCTTTTGCATCATCCGAAATCTGGGTACTACATCTTTCTCCAAATGAATTGCAACAATAGTAAGGTGTTGGAGCTCAGCAGTGGAGTAATACCCAAAAAATTGCTCAGCCTTGAATATCCATTACAGAAAATTCGTACTGTCAAATTTAGGGAAATCAAGCTTAATATTCTGTACCTGAAATGGTGGGTTGTGAGGGTTTTCAAAGCTGACTTTTGAGTTCGGACCAACAAGTGTATTCTGCTTGGAAAAAGCATTTGATATAACTGAGATTGTGTTTCTTCGTGAGGTCCGGGATTTTCTTTATGTTGCGTCAAGCTCTTTGAGATGTGTGTTTTCGGCCATGGTGGGTATGAAAGCACCGAAAGCACCAAATGTAACATGCTTAGTTAATCAATGAAGCAGTAAGGAAAATATGAGCAGAACAGTCTCTATAGGATTATGGAATTTTGGAATTTCATAACATCAGAAAAAGCTGAAATAAGAAGCTATCAGCCCTTACAAAAAAGGAACAGAAATTTCAGAAATAAAAAAGGTCAGAGAATATCCCAAAAGGGCCAAGACAGAGAAAGAGACAAATTACATCATCCAGACCTTTTTCAGTTAGCAATTTCCCTTTTATAATCTTGTGGTTCCCCACACGAAATCTTTTAGTGCAGAATTGACTATTCTTTTCCTTCTACTTTTGTGGTTGTCCTTGTTATCTCCGTCTTTGCCATGTGTCCACTGGATCCCACATCCCCACTTGCTGACTACCTGCAGCTTCTTCTATTTGTGGAGCCTCTTGTACTCCCTTCATAACATTCTATTGGTCGTTTCTGGTTCCACTTCTTTATCTGCATTTGAAAGATCTTGTCAAATGCTTTTCAACAAACTTAATTTAGTTCTTGTAGCTTGACTACTTCCATGTTTCCAACATCTAGGAAATAAAGTGATTGGACACTAGATTAGTGTTGTTGAATCACAGATGTTGGAGTGTTTTATATTCCCATTATTAAGCCACCCTGAAATAGCTTAGGAAATGGGAAGAATACAAGGAATTGTCCACCCTGAAATAGCTTAGGTTTTTGCTTGAAAACCTAGAACTGGTGTTACTTGTATCTTTTAACATACCTTGTCATCTGTAGGCCTTTTGATCCCGAAGAATGGACAACTTTTTGCAATGATATTTTCTGCAACAAGTTGATATAAAGTGAGAATAAAGGGGTAGTGAGTATTGAACTCTCAACCACTTGGTCAAAGTGGATCGAATACCATGTTAAGGAACTCTATAAGTGCAGCAAATAGTAGCAATAATGATAAAAGAAATGCTTAATTATATTGTTTGGCGGTGTGTTTAAAATACAGAACTTTTACCTTTTATGTTATAAATTTGAAACTGTTTTTGTCCCCCCTTTTATCTGATGGGAGCACATGGCATGTAGCATGGAGTCCTTGGATAGAATTTTATTCGAATTTATGTGCATGAGATGCTTTGCCATTTTTAACATATAATTTTTGCCATTGCATTTCACTCTTTTAACTGTGCTCATTATTGCAGTTTCACTGAAAATAATTTGGATTGTGGTGTGAATTATCATCAACTTTGCGAATCTTATAATGCAGATCAAGGTTACTTGATTTGAACATTTATTCCATCCTTTTGATGTGCTTATTATCTCTTTCTTACTCCCTCTCAACAAGCTGAATACTTATTTACCTACTCTTGTCAGGTTCATCACACAAACAGAAAACTGGCCTTGTAGTTGGAATTGTTATAGGGTTAGTTGTTATCCTTTTCCTTGGTGGTCTGATGTTCTTTTGGTGCAAGGGTAGACACAAGGGCTACAGGCGTGAAGTTTTTGTAGATGTTGCAGGTTTGAGTTTCTTTTTTAGATTGCAATGTTATTGTATTAGGCTTCTCTTAAACTAAATGGTCCTTAAAACTAAATATTGGAATATATCCATAATCTCTATTACTCTTCTAAACCTTTCATTTTGAGTGAATGTGGGGATATGATCAAATTTTGATGTGATAGAAGAGAATTTACTGGTTGAATCTATTTTGTATTCTTTTTAACTGTGAATGCTTGTTGAAATAGAGTAATAGCTACATTAAAAATCAGTTGGTGCAAATTTTCTCCTTTTTAAAAATTCCGAATTTCTAGTGCTAACTATAAAATATTATATATATGTAGGTGTGTGCGTATATATTCTATATTGTGATCACTATTGATTTTTCTTGTTTCATCAGGGGAAGTTGATAGGCGAATTGCATTTGGTCAGCTAAAACGATTTGCATGGAGAGAACTACAGATAGCTACAGACAACTTCAGTGAGAAGAATGTTTTAGGACAGGGAGGCTCTGGAACGGTTTATAAAGGTGTTCTTGCTGATAACACAAAAGTTGCTGTCAAAAGGTTAACTGATTATGAAAGTCCTGGGGGAGATGCAACCTTTCAGCGTGAGGTTGAGATGATAAGTGTAGCTGTGCATAAGAACCTGTTACGGTTGATTGGGTTTTGTACTACCCCGACGGAGCGCCTCTTGGTTTATCCCTTTATGCAGAACTTAAGTGTTGCCTATCGACTTCGAGGTAACAAGTTACAAAGCATTTTTGGCATCACTGGTATGCTAGGTATTAAATTTGATTTTCTGCAATAAAGAAAGTACTATTTACTTTTGTAACTGGAGCTGTATGACCGTTCAGATTTCACATTATTGAATATCATCACAATAAGTTCTTATTTTGTTTCAGTCATATTATTATTTTAAACATTTCAGAAATTCACTGGGTGAATATAGCTTGCAAATATTTTTGCAGGTTTTCACTTGTTTTGTGAATGCAAGTGTAGTTTGAGTCTTTAACTCTATCTGTATGTGGTCTGTTTAAAAGAAAAATATTTTGTTACAAATTACTTTATGTGAGGGACTTAAAAATAAAACAAGATGTGAAAAGTGTCACATGTGTTTCATCACTATAACTCTGCCATCACGCTGACGGATACTAATGCTATTTTAAATATTGAGCTTTATAACCTTTACATAATAAGCATAAATAACATACATTAAATGATTAACAATATAAATATGTTTTTTGTATACTTTATTTGATGTGTTTTGGTAGGTTGGATTTCCATATTTTTTGTCTATGTGTAAAATCTGGCTTTTTTACCATTGATGTTTTACTAAGTGAATACTGATGCAGAACTCAAACCTGGTGAACCTGTTCTGGACTGGCCTACTAGAAAACGAGTGGCCCTGGGAACGGCCCGAGGCTTAGAATATCTTCATGAGCATTGCAATCCTAAGATTATTCATCGGGATGTGAAGGCAGCTAATGTATTACTAGATGAAGATTTTGAAGCTGTTGTTGGTGATTTTGGCTTGGCAAAGTTAGTTGATGTTCGAAAAACCAACGTGACAACTCAAGTTCGTGGGACAATGGGCCACATAGCTCCAGAATATTTGTCCACTGGAAAATCTTCGGAAAGGACTGATCTTTTTGGATATGGGATTATGCTATTGGAGCTTGTTACAGGTCAACGAGCAATTGACTTTTCACGATTAGAAGAGGAAGATGATGTGCTGTTACTTGACCATGTAAGATCTCTTTCTAACATCATAGCCTCCTTATTTGATGTGTTTTTGGGTTTGTTTCTCGTTTGTGTGTAGCATGCTTTATATCTTGTGACTCTTGGGTGACTTGGTGAGTGATGGTGTTTAAGGATCAGCCGGTCATAGTTGCTCGACCTAAAGAGTATATCATTATCCCTCTTGACATGAGTAATCGCTGTAGTGAGCCAAGGAAGTTCGTGTGGCTATAACTGTACATCTGCATTTTGATTTAGGTTGGAATAAGTTGAGATGTGTTTTACTTATATGATAATGTTGATGAAGAAAAGCTAAACTACAGAGTTTTGTAGCGTTCTGCCGTAGTGTACATGTTGCTTGTGTTCATTATTCAAAAACCGAAATGTACCATTATTGCTTTATACTTGTTGGTTAGTTGATTACTGTTTTTATTTTATTTTTGTGTTCTACAGGTTAAGAAATTAGAACGGGAGAAAAAACTAGATGCCATTGTTGATCGCAACCTAAATAAAAATTACAACAATCAAGAGGTAGAAATGATGATAAAAGTTGCATTGCTCTGTACGCAAGCAACACCAGAGGACCGTCCACCAATGTCTGAGGTCGTGAGAATGCTTGAAGGAGAAGGATTGGCTGAAAGGTGGGAGGAATGGCAGCATGTGGAGGTCAATCGGAGGCAAGAATACGAGAGATTACAAAGAAGATTTGATTGGGGAGAAGATTCGGTCTATAATCAAGATGCCATTGAGTTGTCTGGTGGGAGATGAGATTATCTATAAATTTAAAACATTTATGTTGTATGGTGTACCTCAATATCCTTTTTTGATAGGTTAAGCTTCATTAGAAATGTGATTTTTCTTGTTTTCCAATTGTAAAGAAAGGGGAAAATAGCTGTAAAAATTTTGATGTTCCAAGGAACTTGTTTTTTGTTTCCAGATAAATAAGGAGTTTATTAGAAAAATCTGTTGGTGAGATCTCAGTTGTTATCCCATTACAGGGTACCTAACAATTACAACAGTTACATTGCGGCTTTGTATGTCGCTCTTGGTGCGTGTTTGGTTTGCACTTGAAAACTTGCAAACAACGCTAAGATGAGAAGACACAAAACTTGTTTCTCGATTTGGTGTTTTGAAGAGTGCGATTCAAGTGGATTTCCAAACACAGCCAGTTGGATGGTGTTAGAATCTCAAAATTATGCCTATCTTTCAAGTAGATAGGCATAATTTTATTTTAGTTTAGTGTGCACTTGCTGAAACTCCTATATTGATGTCCTGATGCATCAGGGATCTCGTACATTATAAAAGTGTTTTTTTTACCATGTTTTGTAATTGCTAGATGTCTTTCCAGTGAAGGGATTTTGTTCGAATTTTCATCGAAAAAGTTCATTCAAAATATATTAAGGTAATAGGATGTTAATACACATTAGGTCCTAGGACACCTCGGTATGAGTACTGATAGCTATGTATAAAATATATTAAGGTAATATAATTCTAATACACATTAAGTATATCTGCTATGGGGACATCCTTCTCCACACTCAATACTTACTAAATGAACGTTATCTAATCCAATCTCCTCTCAAGTTCCATGCATTTTTTTGTACTCCCACTAATCTCACAAAGTCAAATCTATATCCAATTGAGTTTTCTTGAGATAAATACTTCATTTACTCTACATCTCTACAAAATTTTTAACATATCATAAGTAGATATGAGTATTATCTAATTTATACCATAGTTATAGTATTATTATAAAAAATTAGATAATACTTTTGCTCTAATTGCTATTTTTATTCTACTATCTAAAAAAACTATTTCCTTTTTAATTAGATAAGGGTAGATACGAATCCATTTAGAGGGACAGAAAATCAGATAAGGGAAGATTTGATTCCATTGATTATATTATATTAAGATAAAAATTGTTTGTTTTTCTACTTATTCAGAATCACGTGAAGACACAGATCTACCAAGATTTAATGCCAATCTTCTCCAGAAATTTCATGCTTATCATAGACGCTAATTAGGAGGTACAAGATCATTGCAATAATTCATTAATTACTTCAAGTTGCCAATGGAAGAAAGAAAAAGCCATTCCCATTTCTCTCGCTCTATATATCTATATATGTATGTAATATTTATTGCTTCTGGTATCAGAAATTCTACCATTTGTAACTTTTATTTGAAAGAAATTTGTATCCCTAGATGAACATGGTGGAACATGCATATTGAATTGGTCTTCCCTCTGAGTGTCAAACTCAAATTATTAATGCTTCTTCCTACTAGGACGTGAACTACATGTGCATGCATCGCTCATAATCATGAACATGCATACTGTTACAAGTGCTCGCAGCTTTGATTCTGTTGACCTCATGCATTTTCTTTTCCTCTTTTCCCCAGACCTATCTAGCTTCTCTTGATGATTTGTGAAGGTGACAAAATGTTCTTCATTGTAGTAATCTTCAGCCAGCAAATGAGGTGGTGGATTCTGCTCACAATCTCTGTGCTCCCATTCTTCCATATCCATCGCCAATTGGATATTACTTGCCCCTGCCATCGCCAAAGCCTCCAAAGAAATCAACATTGTTGCTGCACTAGAACTATTTGTTGTTGTTGTTTACTAAGTAGGTATATATTTGCAGTGCCTCATGTTGCACAAAGAGGTGTTGTGACGTGAAGTTATGTGCACAACTTATATAGATAATCAAGGACTTGGTACCCTCAATGCATACATTTCACGTGGTTTTATAAACTTGGAATGAAGTGTGGAATGTGGCTATATAGCTTGAAGGTCAAGTTTGATTATGCTGATGAATCACATGAGAAGTGTATGTGGATGATGATTGAGGAAGCTAGCCATGCAAGTTGAGCTCCATTCCTGACCTCAAAATTATTGTCAATGGTGGAGACTAATCAAAGATGAACTTGACATTTGAGTTTCACTACAAAAAAACTTGTATATAGTGACAGTTATAATATGACGGTTATTAAAAACCACCACAATTAAATGTATAATACGACAGTTTCATAAATGTCATAATTTTTCTTCAAAATGTGGCATAA
>Ga0123342_1000215_pt1 | contig 81562 bp, 45 predicted proteins | sample Turbeawhitnodule_FD_89960 | JGI IMG/M metagenome (GOLD analysis project Ga0123342, IMG submission 89960) | Root nodule microbial communities of legume samples collected from Mexico - Turtle bean Mexico white nodule | ecosystem: Host-associated > Plants > Roots > Nodule | place: Mexico: Nepantla... | reverse complement strand
CTTAAATGTTGTTTTACTCTCTATATACACTCTCTCTCTCGAGATATATATATATATATATATATATATATATATATATATATATATATATATATATATATTAAGAAGTCTTTGTCGAAATCGCAATATTTGACAGAGATTTCAGTTTTTTCAAACCCTACCTCAGCTGAGACTGGTGGGTCAAAAAGGCAATTATCTTCCTCTATATAAGGAGGGTCCATGGTGATGCTTCTCACTGCAAACCACAAAATCCAATATTCACCAAAAACTTGAACAAAAGAAAGCAAGTATTCTACTTGCAACATCTTCATCTTCATCTTCATCTTCATGGAGAAGAACAAAGTTGATGGAAATTGTGAGGAAATCAATGATGAGATGAAATGGGTTCTTGATTCTTCTTTGGATCACAGAGGAAGAGTCCCTCTGAGAGCTTCAACTGGTTCATGGAAATCTTCTCTCTTCATTATTGGTGAGGAACACTTCCTAACTCCTTTAGATTCTCACACCACCATCATTCATAACACTACTCAATCTTTTCTTCTTTTACTTTAGCTTCTCCAATTTTTTGTTCCAGCTTTAATCATTTTTTTACAAGTGGTTTATAAGAAGTTAATCGTTCTTCACAATACTACTGAAAAAGTTAATACAATGTTTTCTCAAATTAAAATATTTCATGTTATTGCTATATTTTTACTGTATTTTCCAAGAATTTATATTTATTAAACACCCTAATGGTTAAAAACAAAACTTTTATTGTACTTTTATTCAATTTCTAATATATAAATTGTAACTTGACTACTCAGCATCTCGAGTGAAGATTTCGTCACTTATATTTAATCTATATAAAATCTTTAACATAGTTTTACGTGCTTCATGGTATGAATAAACTAATTTTAATCATATAATTAATCTTAATACAATGGATCCCACAACTTAATTGAGGGTTTCACTTGAAACAAAGTAATATACTAAATATAGAAAATAAATATTCACAATGTAATTAGTTTTAGATTATATTATATGTTTATTTGACTTTATCACAATCATCAATTATTTATTTTAAAATAAACTACAGTGACATATAAGTAAACAAGATGAGCTAAACCAAATTCTTATCAAGTTTAGAATTGATAACTCAGACTTAATTCATTTATTAAATCAAACTTAATTAAAATTTTGATTTTGACCTTTACATGTTTAATTAATTTATATAATGAAAATTATCTTAAATTATTTTTTATTTTTACTTTTCTCTGCAACTGAAATATCCTTTTCTATTTTAATTTAATTTAAAAAATATTATAAAATAAAATATAAAAATTACAAATTTAGTGTGTATATATATATATATATATATATGATTATAGCTATATTTTTTTTATTTTAATGAACAAACTGTGTAAAAACAAATACTTATTAAAATACAACAAAAGTATTCAAAACTTTGATACTGTTATCTACTTTTTGTGTTAATTTATTAATTAAATTTTCACCAAATGAGTTCTTTTATTGAATGTAAAAGCTCGTGCAAGGTGCTGCATATTAATAAATTATATTCTGACTTAGTATGTAAGCTGAACTAAAACTTTTAAACACCATGTTATTGCTATGGCGTGTTTGTTTTATAAACACTTCTTTATGTGATGAATATTAATTTCAGGCAAAGAATATATTAATTAAATATACTTTATTATATTAATCACTACAAACTATTTTCTGAATTAGAAAATTAGGAAATGAGAATGCTCTTATATTTTAGCATATATATATATGAATACTTATCAATAAATATTTTTCTAAAAGTAGAAAAAAAAACTAAATTCTTCGTAAACTAAACTAGCTTATGCATAAATTAATTTGTAAAAAGGTTCTGAAAATTTTAATTCTTATTTTTATTAAAAAGTTCATGCTATGCATGTATTATTGTGAATTTTGACATCTTACCTAACATCTTAAAATTCAACCTTCATTTGTCATCATTCGAAGAAAAATTTCAACAAACTCAGGGAACTAAATCAAACCCATGTCCCCATATGGAGAAAAAACAAAAAACACTTTCAAACAAACAAAAAATTAAATTATACAAAACATAAGAAAGTGAATCTATTATAAACAAAGTACAAACTAATAATAATTGGCATATACAATATCATTTGTAGTTTAACTTATTCTCTCAATTATAATATTTGTTGGTTTATCGGTACAATAATTTTTTTATGAGTTAATTTTAGTTTATAAAAAATAATTATTTTTATTTTATTTTAATTTTGTTAGGAAAAAATTAGTCCCAAAATATTTATGACAACTTCAAGTATTAATTCAACCCTGATACGAACCAAGTTTAGATGGTGGAAGACTTTTTGTATGATTCAAGAAAATGAGTACTTCTATAGAGTTTTATATGATATACCTATCCCATTAGGAGTTTAAAAAATCCCTTTACAAAGGCTAGATTCACTACCCTAAAAGCATCATGCAAACCATTTTTTATTTCTATATCATATTACCAATGTCAATCATACCACTAGTGTAATATTACACACACATATAATATATATATATATATATATATATATAAACTATTTTAAAGTATATAATTGAGGTAGTGGATTTTATAATAATAATTTTTTTAATATTATATTAATATGTTAAATTATTGAAATTAATTGTTTTAATTTTTATATTTTTATATTTTTCCATAGAAGAATTAAAAGTACAGTAGAAAGATAAAAAAAAATTCAATACCCAATAAAATATCTGAATAGTCATGGTCGATATAATGGAGAGTTTGAATGATATACATACTTTTGGATTCATAATTGATGGTTACTATATACAGCAATTTTTTTTTATTGAAATAGACTAATGATATTAATATTAACAAAAGTACATTAGCCTTAAAATTCAAACCGTAGTAGCATCAATTCCATATACTTTTTTTTTTCATATATTTTTCCTTTTTATATATATTTTTTGTCTTGTATTTTTTGAATTCAAATTTTAAATCTCCTAATTAATTGTACTGATAAAATTATTGAAATAATTTTTTACCAATAACTACATAACAAATAAATTTTTAACATTAATCGTATTATAATATTATAATATTTATATTAATAATAAATTAACATAAAATATTATAAGATCTTAATCCATATTAAAAGTTTATTTGTCAATCTAACAAAACTGTGAGTGACTTATTCTAATAATTTTATTAGTATAAATAAAAATCTAAAATTTAATGATAAAAACAGTTTCATATGAATGATGGAAGTACAAATAAGAAAAACATATTTAATTCATAATTTATTTACTTATTACTTTTTTTTCTGGTGTTTACCCTCCTTTAATGTTCAGATTTTTCATATTAACAATCTAATTTTTAAAAATATGCATATATAGAAATATTGCAAAGTACAAACATTTGATATTTTAGTTCTATCTACTAATAGGAACAAGTAGTTGTTTAATGCTTAATTAGGATAAAGCTGCTTACATCTTTGTCCTCCCTAATCTTGAATGTTCTGCACTATATGTCCATATATATTCAACCCTAAATCTTGTAATTATTAGGCTATACTCAACAAATTAAGAAATAAGAATATATAAATGATACATAGTGAGATAATTACCATGCACTCAAATGGTCAACACTAGTACAACCTACAAATGGGTGGGTCCCATTACCTACAACTAGATATATACTTTTATTTCATTATTAGTGAATATAAATGGATATGGACTACACAAAATAGGCATTATATATTCTTCACTATTACTAGTGAAAAAGATGCTCCACTTAATGACTAGTTATCCATGTTTTAAGTTAAAATATTTACTAAAAACATTTTGGTATCCTACCAAAATTTTAATTATTAATTTTAAAATTTAGATAATAGTAATTAAGATTTAAATAATTAATTAAATACTAATTTTGTAAATTATTTACTGATAATAAAAATTATATTAAATATTAATAATTAATTTTATTTATAAAATAATATTTAATTTAGTTAATATAATAATTAATTATTATTTTTTAAAAATTATTATTATTTAATCATTTTTTAAAATTAGTTTTTATTTAATAATTTTTTTTATTTCTTATAATTATAAATGACGATTTGTGTAAAATTATTTACACTTTTAGTTCATAAAATTCTTTTATTTTATTATATTTTTACTATTGATCTCTCAAACATTTTAGTTTTAAGGTGCTCAACCTTTTTGTTACAATCATTAACTTTTCAGCACTCACATGTCAATTATTCTTTAATAATGAAATATTAAACTGCAAAAATAATATAATAATTAGAATAAAATTTATTTAATGAATATAGAAGAAAGATGAGTGTGAAAAGGTTATATGAGATAATGGGTTTTCCCTGTATGATAACTCTAAAGTTAAGTTGATTATTATTCTTACCGCATATTGTGCGTGCCAAACTCATTGAACAAGAATATACTACACCTGCGTGCTTGTTTCTAGGGCAATTATAAAGCTATTCGATGTGGGCTCAGGATGCTTGGTCTCTTTCAAACTTTTTCTCTTTTTCAAACGTAAAAAAGGAAGCATATATATCTATTGAAACCATTTAATTTCCACACTAGAGTTATTCCATTTGCTTGAATCCACAAGTTCACAATCACTCGTGAGCTGGTCCACAACTAGCCATGCATTGCATATATTCATAAACTTTGAGTTCATTCATTCTTTTCAATAATAATAGTGATGATGATGATGATGGAGTGATAAATTTACATGAATATATTCTTTTTATTCTGATCTGCAGCAATTGAATTTAGTGAGAGATTGAGCTACTTCGGAATAGCAACTAGTTTGGTTCTTTACCTCACAAAAGTTATTCACCAAGACCTTAAGACAGCAGTTAAGAATGTGAACTATTGGTCTGGTGTCACCACCTTGATGCCATTGTTAGGAGGATTCCTAGCTGATGCTTACTTGGGGCGTTACTCAACTGTGATAGCATCATGCATTGTTTACCTCATGGTAACAGATCATCTTTCAATTAAGCACTTAGTTAGCATCATGTTACAGTTATTATTAACTACTAAAAACTGTTTTTCTGTGGCAAAAAACAACAGGGTTTGGTTGTGCTTTCTCTGTCATGGTTCGTACCAGGATTGAGACCATGTGATCATACTAGTACATGCACAGAAACTAGGAGGATTCATGAAGTGGTTTTCTTCCTAGGCATCTATTTGATATCCATTGGTACTGGGGGGCATAAACCTTCCTTGGAAAGCTTTGGTGCTGATCAGTTTGATGATAATAATGCCAAAGAGAGAAGGCAGAAAATGTCCTTTTTCAACTGGTGGAACAGTGGCTTGTGCAGTGGAATCATTCTTGGAGTCACTGTGATTGTGTACGTACAAGATCATATCAATTGGGGGGCTGCTTATATCATCCTCACAGTGGTCATGGCTATCTCATTGCTCATTTTCTTGATAGGAAGACCATCTTATCGTTATAGGAGTCCAACTGGGAGCCCCTTGAAGCCTATGTTGCAGGTTCTTGTTGCTGCTATTTCCAAAAGAAACCTTCCATATCCTTCCAATCCAACTCAATTGTATGAAGTTTCCAAGGTTGAGGGAAATGGTGAAAGATGTCTGGTTCACACCAAGAAACTCAAGTAAGTACAAAATCTTAATCTTTACATTTGACAAAGTTCAATTCAGAAGCTCATATATTTGGTTCTTCAAATACATGACACTCATATTAAGAAATTGAAAAATGTATGCCCTGAAACATGTATTAGGACTGGAATGAACATTTGTTGAGAAATGTAAATTTCTTATATGAATTTTAAATGGGAGAGGTTAGTTTCTTAGCTCTTAAATAGGAATACCTCCACACACTCCCTAAAAACCAACTTTTTTGTTGAAAAAGTACAAGAGTTTTAATGTGTTCTTTTTAAGTAACTAAAAGCATTTTCCTATGATTGGTTTTGTCAGATTTCTTGACAAGGCAGCAATTATTGAAAATGAAGGGAACATAGAAGAGAAACAGAGTCCTTGGAGACTTGCAACCATAACTAAGGTTGAAGAACTGAAGCTTATCATCAACATGATCCCCATTTGGGTGTTCACTTTACCATTTGGAATCTGTGCTGCACAAACATCCACTTTCTTCATCAAGCAAGGTGCCATCATGAACAGAAAGATAGGCAATGGGTTTGAGGTCCCTCCAGCTTCAATTTTCACTCTTGCTGCTATTGGGATGATAATTTCAGTGATCCTGTATGACAATATCCTTGTGCCAACGTTCAGAAAGCTAACAGGAAATGAAAGAGGAATCAGCATCCTCCAAAGGATTGGTATTGGAATGGTTTTCTCAGTCCTCTCAATGATAGTAGCAGCTTTGGTAGAAAGGAAGAGGCTTCATGCTGTTGAGATGAATGGGCCAATAAAGGGTTCTACCTCAATGAGTGCCTTTTGGTTGGCCCCACAATTTGTAATCATTGGATTTGGTGATGGTTTTGCTCTTGTGGGCTTGCAAGAGTATTTCTATGATCAAGTGCCAGACTCAATGAGAAGCTTGGGAATAGCACTTTACCTTAGTGTGATTGGGGCTGCAAGTTTTCTTAGTAGTTTGTTGATAACGATTGTTGATGATGTGACAGGTAAGAATGGGAAGAGTTGGTTTGGTAAGGATTTGAATACTAGCCGCTTGGACAAATTCTTTTGGCTTATGGCAGTCATCACCTCAGTGAACTTGTTCATGTTTGTGTTCTTTGCTCACAAGTATAACTACAAGAATGTACAAAAGTTAGCAGTGGCTGATTGTTATGAAGGGAAAAATGAAGATGATTGTAGAGCAGATATTAGAGTTTGAATTAGTGAAAATTAATTCTATTCAGAACAAATGACCAAAGTTTCTTCTTCCCATGAACAAAGTATACATGTTTCTACTCTTAGAAGCCTTAAATTTCATCTTAAGCATATTGTCAAACAGCTTATGATCCAACCAAGAGTTTTAATTTTTGTTGTAGTTGTTTATGGTATCATGTAATGTGACATAAAATTATGTGTGAAATTTCCATTTCAAAAAATTGTCATTCACCTTTTTCTCATATTTTTACATTACTCTTTATTAAGACTAATTTGATATTTGAATAAAGGCTACTAAAAGGAGTTAATCAATAGATAAATGTGGGTACATGAGTAGATTAGGATTTTATTGAAATAGAAAGTCAACTCTAGAAAACGGTTTGATAAATCTTATAAAATATTTTTACAAATACTTATAAAATTGTCAAGGGTCTATACACGCACAATAGAAATAGTAATGAACATTTTTGTTTTAATATTGCTTTACCTCAACTTGAACTACATTTAGTTATTTTTTAACAAATGTAAAAGGGTTCCAATTAATCAATGATTGGGAGAATTATTTTTATCACTTAAACCCGAGAACATAGTAATTTATAGTAATTTATGATTATTATTTATCTTCTTTCAAAATTAAGTATGAGTACCTAGTATCACTCCTAGTTGAGTTCACAATTTTATTCTTGAAAATACGATAAAAGTTATTAGAGTTACATGGTTAGAAGTTAACATGGTTATGTCCAGGTTTAAAGTTTAGGGTTTAAGGTCCAAGTACCATGATAAGGGTCTTTTTGTTTGAATTAAAAACATCTGCAAGAGGTACTATTTTATTTATAGGTGTCCATACATATAGGTTCTTTATGGTTGGTGTCGCAACCGAAGGTCATGAGGAACAGTAAAAAAAACTTAAAAAAAAACAGAAGAGTCACCACCGTAGTCTATTATGAAAAATTACAAGAAAACCAAAAAAAAAGAAAGGTTTGCAAAATGGGATTTAGGGTATGTAGGAAAGGTGTTAACATCGTACAACATTCATCCTAATGCGATACGTTTAATTAAATATGTAAAACAAATGTGGGTTTTAGAATGTTTATTTTTTTCCTGAAAAAGAAAAAAGTGCATGCGAAAATAAAGAAAATATTTTTGAAAATTTTTATTTGGGCTTGTAAGGATTAACTTTGGTCCCTACATATTTTCATTCATAATAAAAAAAATCAGAGTTTACGTAGTTTTACAGGTCAAGAAGATGTTTTTGAAAAAAGTGAACTTTGTGTCGATGTGAAGGGCTTCGCCAGTTGAAACTGAGCTTTTGAAAAAGTTAAACAAATAAGAATTCACCTTTCTCCTACGTATTTTAATTTGTAATAGAAAATGAAGAATCACATATTTCTTAATATCAAACATGACATCTATTTGATATTTTTAAATTTTTGAAGTTTTTATACATTTTAGGTTTTATGTTTTTATAATTCACGTTTTTAGAGTATGAGACAATGCAAGCAACTATGTTAAAGAATCTTTACAAATCATACAGTATGTGGAAATAGTGTAAACTATACCACGATACTATAAAGTGTATGCATAAATTTTATTTGACAAAAATATATTATTTTTATGAAAATTTGTGTTTATTTAAAATATCAAACACAAGATGACACGTGCGGTTATATAAGTATCTAAGTTCCAAAAAAATTATTTTATTAATTATATTTTATGTTTTACCCTTTTAAAAAGCATTAATGATTGTACATGAAAATAAAAGGTGGCAAATATCAGAGAAATATTGGGTCAAACGAACTGACCTATACATTTATTTAAAGAAAATAAAAGAAAGGAAATGAATAAATAAAAAGTGAGTGGTAAATAGAAAAGTTTCTAGCCAGCCGAATGGGCCCAGGCTTCTATGCGTAAACATGGTGAATATATAGAAAAGGGTGTGAAAAGAAATAAGGCTGCTTCTTCCTGCACCCCATAGTAAATATGAAATTACTGTTTTGTTCTTCATTAAATAATTAAAACCCCAAAACCCTACATAATTATTCACCTTACTATTTCTTGTTTATTCTCTCACGACGACACCCCCTAGCTTTGCACCCCAAGCACGCATTTGCTTTAGTCGAGGGATTTTTTTGTGGTTTTTGACATAGTTTGATAGCTTTTGCAATGCATTTGTGATTGTGTCGTTGAAAATGTTAGTTCTTGAGTTCTTTTTCACTCTTTTGCTTTGGTTTGTGATAGTTTGTTGTTGAGTTTTTTTTAAAAAAAAAAAACCTTTTAGATTGCATAAATCGAAAGAAAATATTGAAATGAAAAAATGTAATCCAATAGATTATGTAATCTAGAAACAATTATTTCAAATAACATATTCTGGTTATGTAAACTGAAAGTTAATATCTGTATGCAAAAATAAAAAGTTCATGTGCCTTATGGATTGGGTTATCCAGAACTTTCTTCCAGATCTGGGTCAATATTCCAAATTATGTAGTCCGGAACATAAAATTACATTACAAATTACTTAATAAGGAATGATCATTTATTAAATATAGCAAGAACTCTCATAGCTCTCATGATACAATCTCATTTACCCAAAATTTATTGGTCATATTTTGTGATACATGTTGCACATATTATAAACATGCTTCTCACACTTATTTCAAACTATTTTTCTCCTAATGAAATGCTTTACAAAACTGTAGTAGATTTTAATGGATTATAGGTGTTTGGATCTTTATGTTATGCTATCACTTTGTCTACAAATAGAAGAAAATTTGATTAAGGGCATCAAAATGTTTTTATTATTGGTTTTAAAAGAGGGATCTAAGATATTTTCTTGGTTTTGAAGTAGCAAGAAGTAAAAAAGGGATAATGGTGAATAAAAGGAAATATGTACTGGAATTGTTAATAGATGCAGGTCTTTTAGTCTGCAAACTTGCACTCACTCCTATTGATAATCATGCAAAATTGTCTTCTACTGAAAGTGTTTCTTTCACAAATGTTAAAGCCTACAAAAGATTGATTGGAACGCTTTCGAATTTCACTAATACCCGACCTGACATAACCTTTTATGTGCAACAACTTTCTTAGTTTCTTGCTAAGCTTACAATTGCTCACTATACGCAACAATTAGAATTCTCATATATATTGGTTTATTTTCTCTTCCGACACTTCTTCTCATTTAAAAGCCTTTTGTGATAGTGATTGGGGCACCTGTAGTGATTCAAGACAATCAATGACTACTTTTAGTGTGTATCTTGGGAATTCTCTCATATCTTGGAAGGAATAATATTAAAGAGTTCCTCTGAAACTTAATACAGGGAAATGACCATTTTTACATGTACTAACTTATCTTCTTCAAGATTTCAAAGTTCCTTTTTAACAACCATCTCTTTTATACTATGATAATGACTCAACAAGATACATGCAGTAAAAACAGTGTTTCACCAGCGCACAAAAACACGTAGAAATAGATTGTCACATTGTTAGGAAAAAATTGAAGGGTCTCATCCATTTGCTTCCCATTTCCACCTATAGCAACTAACCGACATTTATACCAAAACCTTAATTCCTCAATATTTTAAGAGTATTTGTTTTAAGTTGGATCTCATCCATATTTTCTCCTTAGCTTGCACGGGATATATCAAAGGATATGGATAAAAGGCTTGTAAAAGGAAGTTAATATCAATTTTTTCTTTTCTAATTCTTAGTTATTTGTATTTGTATAAATGTTTAACCTTTATTTTGTCTTTTCTATTTCTAGTCTTTATTGACTCTTTACATCTTCTCTTTTTAGTTAGACCTAAAATAAATGTACTACTTGTCGCATAAATGTACTACTTGTATATATTCTGACCTCTGTTTTGATTTCAATAAAAATAATAAAATAAATATTCCTTCTTATATTATTTGTATTCACTTTATTCTTTTTATTCTTTTTTTTTTATAATAACAAGTTTCCTCAAACACATATCTTAAAATAAACAATATTAAACTTTCTCTTTTCATGATTATTAAAATAAACATATAAAAAAATTCAAAAATCGTAAAACACAATTCAATTATTTTGCTGTGTTCTGACATATTACTTTTTTTAGTCTTTGAATAATTAAATTAACAATTTCTTACGATAACACCTACTCGTCAAGGTTTATATTTAAGTGATACAAATGAAGGTTATGGTTTATTTAAGAAAATCTTTCTCCAAAAGTAATTTTAGAAAATAAAAATAAGAATCAAAATGAGCTTTTTTTATAAGTTAAAATTTAACATATGCACCAATTAAACTGTATAACTTTAGAAATAATTACATATAAAATTTTCTATAAATTAACTTACCATAAACTTATATTTTTATTTTCTTTTAAGTTTAATTTAAAAGTTATCTATTACTTAATCTTTATAAAATAATAATAATAATAATATGAGGTAATGTTCATTATCTAATAAGGTAGTCAATGAGCTTTTGGGTCAATTCATGGAAAGGGATTCCATGTCCACAATAAGTGGTACAATTTCAGAAGAGCCCCACCATTAATACCAATCTCAAACCTTATCTTCTTCCATCCTCCAATTTCTAAATACATATAATTTTAATTTCCCTTTTCAAATTTAATCTTCATTTTAATCAAATTTAATCTTCATTGTAATCTAGTTTTAATTTTAACTTTTCTATTTTTCTAACACTTCAATCAATTAAGTAATTGATTGTAGTATCTTAAATGAATTTGTGAAATAAAATATTCAAATGAATAAAATAACTCATAATATATATATATATATATTCATTCTTATCTAACCAAAAGAATATTGCAGTCCATTTTGTTAAGAATATATACGAAGACTTATGGCCAAATTGAAGAACAAATTTGTAGGTCCCCTTTTCATGTCAAGAAATGAAATGGAGAATAAATTGCTGATAGAATTTGGAAAGTGTGATTGAATACGAATATATACAGTAGTAGTCCTAAAGAAACACAAATAATTGGAGAATGAAAATCCAACATTTTTTCAATAACTTTTGGATTTCTTTTTCTTTCTTTTCTTACCTGTTCCCATTTTAAGATGTTCTTGTAAATCAGAAAAGGACTGAAATGATAAAAAAAATATCATATCATATCATTACAAACATTTTACACATAAAGGCAAATTAATGGTAAATAAAAAAAATCATTTCATAACAATGATAAAAAATAATTAATTACGATAATTATTAAGTTAAATATTATTTTATAAACTAAAAAAATTATTAATATTTAAAATAGATTTAATTATTAATAAAAGTTTATAAAATAAATTTTAAATTAGTATTATATATTAACTATTAAAATTTTAATATTAATGACTTTAGATTCTAAAATTAATTTTTAGTTTTAAATTAAAGACTAATTTAGAATATAATTAGGTAGGAAATGTTGGATACCGATTTAGAAATTATTTTATAGATTTTTATTAATAAAGAAATTATTCTAAATATTAATAATTTTTTTATTTTATAAAATATTATCTAATTTATACTTAGATGACTAATTATTTTTTGTCTCTTAAATTAATTATTATTAAATTATTTTCTTAATGTATCTTTTATTCTTAGATATAATAGTTTTGGTATTATTTCTTTTATAAAAAAGAGAGTATATTGGTATTCAAAATAAAATAAAATCATATGCTGAATGGGGGATGCTTTTTAGTGATTAAGATGAAATAGGTCCATCAAAGTTGACTTATGATTCCATTATAATAGTTTGAAGAAAGAGATTTAATGAGGTTATTCTAATCTTTTAAGTCCATTAATGAGGTTATTCTAATCTTTAATATGAAAATTTTTATTAAAAAAAATTAAGATTAATAGGAACGAAACGATACACAGAAATCTTTTCAATATTTTGTAAAAACATTATTATTTACTTGTGTTAGTTTGATATATTTCAAAGTGTTAAGAGATGTTCTATAAATTAGCTTTAATTTTGTTTCTTAATCAATATAAAATAATTTTAATATATTAAAACAATATCATCTTAATTGGGACTAAAGAAAAGGTGTGGTGGTTGTGTTGCTAGCTCATACCCTTTTCTATAATAAATGTTACATATTCAAATCTTCAAGTCGAATATAATAAGGTAGTGTGTCCAATTTGCATTGCTCATATTCAAACAAGTTTATCCTTCATAGATACTTGGATGAATTAAAAAAATACCTATAAATCATTCTTGATACAAAAACTATTACTAATTAATAATTAATTAATTTAATCAAGTACAATAATTAGAGAAACATGTTAACCATAAAAAAGGTTTATGTAGAGTTATAAAGATTTTCATAAACAAATAGTTAAATAATGATAATGTAAAGGATATCAAAAGTTAGTATAAGCTCATAATTTTATTTTATACTAAGTCACTTATGTGTTATATATACTATCTTCTGATCTCCTTTACAACTTATAATTATTCTTTTTTGGCATTTCTTCTTCGTCATGGTTTTTCATGTTCATAGCACTCTAACTAGTGTACAATATATTTTTCTTTGCATTTTTAATAGTGTAATTTTACTAAAAACAGTTATAATTTTTTAAGCTTATAGTTTATTCCTATATATTAAATTTGAACTATTTGTGAGTAATTTATCTGGATTTTAATCTCCAAAGACAAAAATAATAAAGTTTGTTTTCATTTTTAAGAATTACTAACTATAATATATTAAAAGTATATGTAATGTTAAAAGGAAATTATTTTTATTTTCTTTTTCTTCTTCAAACAATTTCTTTTTATAAAAGCTTTCATATTAGGCATTAATATGCAACTTGTCATCTCAGCTAGACTGACACCTCAAGTAACAACAATCATATGTTATCACATGAAAAAAATATTATTAAAAAAAGAAAATACAAAAAAAATATGGAGGGACTAGACCAAAACTCATGTTAAAAAAAATAATACATAGGTAGACTATACCTATTTATAAAGAATTCTAAGAACATACTAGATGAATGCCTATTATACCAATGACATTATTCTCTATGAATAAATCCTAAATTAGCCAACTTATCAACACACATTTCCTTCACGAAAAATATGAGTAACCCTAAACCTGATTTTTCCACAGTAATTAAGACAAGTATTTCATCGATTACGAAGCATCTACGGAACATTAGTCATAGCAATAGATGCAGCACAAACCAAAGCAAAATCACATTCAAGCCATACATTAGTAAGTCTCATCTTTTGAGCTTCCTCCATAGCATATATAAATCCATAAACCTCAGCAACCATAGCAGTTTGAACTTCAAGAAATGCAGAGAAAGCACCAATAAACTTCTCCATACTCCCACGAAAAATACCTCCTCAAGTAACTAGACTAGGATATCCCCTAGCAGCCCCATTAGTGTTAATTTTAACCCAACCTAGTGAAGAGAACTCCCATCTAATAGGAAGAGGACGAAGAACTTTACCAATACGAGTATTAATACCAAAAACTTGGATACCAAAAACAATGAGAGGATTTGCAATTTCTCATTGCAAACTGTAGGGCGAAATTTCACAAATTTTGATAGAGTTATCGCCTTGGTTTGCACAAAATTTCTGAAAAATTCTCCAGAAATAAATTTTTGTTGAAATTCCATGTAAGAATCTCAACTGAATTTTGGACAAACGTGACAAGTTTCGGGTCAAACGGATAAGTATTCACCTAGGAAAAAAATCAAACAGTTTCACACACAAATGAACCTTCCTTTCAACCTTGGCAGTGAGGAATAAAAAATTTATTGCAAATCTTGTGGGAAAAATTTGGGGTTCAAATCTCAGCCGAAACTCAACACACATAATGAAGAATGTCTGGTAAAAATTTCAGACCAAAAGATCCAAGAAAAAGCCGTAGTAAGTCCCAACCCGAGAGTGAAGAAAACCGGTTTTCCAAAAAACAAAACGTCCTGGCTTTTCTTCCCTATATCTCCTTTTTTTGATTTGTTTATGGACGTCCCTCCTTAGCTGGTTGCAAATAACATATGAAAGTACTTGTGTGAATTTTTTGAACGCAGTATGGTAGCATAATAAAATTGCAGAAAGTATGGTGAAATTTCACAAATTTTGGTAGAAGATAGCCTTCGTTTGCACAAAATTTATGAAAAATTCTCCGGAAATAATATTTTGTTGAAATTCCAAGTAAGAATCTCAATTAAATTTGTGACAAAACACGACAAGTTTCGGATCAAACGAATAAGTATTCACCTAGGGAAAAAATCAAACAGTTTCACACACAAACGAACCTTCCTTTCAGTTCTGGAAGTGATGAATAAAAAAATTATTGCAAATCTTGTGGGAAGAATTTAGGGCTCAAATCTCAGCCGAAACTAAACACACACAATGACGAATGTCTGGTAAAAATTTGAGACCAAAAGACCCAGGCAATAAGGCGTAGTAAGTCCCACACCGAGAGTGAAGAAAACCGATTTTCCGAAAACAAAGCGTCCTAGTTTTTCTTCCCTATATCTCCTTTTTGTGATATGTTTATAGACTAGCCTCCTTAGCTGGGTGCAAACAACATATGAAAGTATTTGTGTGAATTTTTTTCAATGCAGTATGAAGGCCAAATTTTACATAATTTGGTAGACGATAGCTTTGGTTTGCAAATAATTTCTGAAAAATTCTCTGGAAATAATTTTTTTGTTAAAATTCCATGTAAGAATCTCCATTGAATTTGGAACAAATGCGACAAATTTAGGGTGAAACGGATGAGTATTCACCTAGGAAAAAAATCAAACAGTTGCACACACAAACAAACCTTCCTTTTAGCCTTTGAGTGATGAATAAAAATTTTATTGCAAATCTTATGGGACGAATTTGGGGCTCAAATCTCAGCTGAAACTCAACACACACAATGTTGAATGTCTGGTAAATATTTGAGACCAAAAGACCCAAGCAATAAGGCGTAGTAAGTTCCAGACCGAGAGTGAAGAAAACCAGTTTTCCAAAAACAAAACGTCATGTCTTTTCTTCTCTATATCTCCTTTTTGTTATTTGTTTATGCACGTGCCTCCTTAGTTGGGTTTAAACAACATAGAAACTACTTAAGTGAATTTTTTCAACGCAGTATTGATGCTGAATAAAATTGAAGAAAGTAGGGTGAAATTTAATAAATTTTGGTAGAGGATAACCTTTGTTTGCACAAAACTTCTAAAAAACATTCCGGAAATAATTTTTTGTTGAAATTCCATGTAAGAATCTCCACTGAATTTGGGACAAAACGCGACAAGTCTCGGGTCAAACGGATAAGTATTACCCTAGGAAAAAAAGTCAAAAAGTTTTACACATAGACGAACCTTCCTTTCAACCCTGGTAGTGATGAATAAAAAATTTATTGCAAATCTTGTAGGACGAATTCAGTGCACAAATCTTAGTCAAAACTCAACACACACAATGACAAATGTCTGGTAAAAATTTCAGACCAAAAGACCCAAGCAATAAGGCGTAGTAAGTCCCAAGGCCGAAAGGAAGGTTCGTTTGTGTGTGAAACTATTTGATTTTTTTCCTAGGCGAATACTCATCTGTTTGACCTTAGACTTGTCGCGTTTTTTCCCAAAATCAGTGGAGATTCTTACATGGAATTTCAACAAAAAAATATTTCAGGAGACTTTTTCAGAAATTTTGTTCAAACCAAGGCTATCCTCTACCAAAATTTGTGATTTTTCACCCAACTTTCTGCAATTTTATTTTGCGTCCATACTGCGTTGAAAAAATTCACACAAGTACTTTCATATGTTGTTTTCACTCAGCTTAGGAGGCACGTCCATAAACGAAATCACAAAAATGAGATATAGGGAAGAAAATCCAAGATGTTTTGTTTTCGGAAAATCGGTTTTGTTCACTCTCGATCTGGGACTTACTACGCCTTATTGCTTGGGTCTTTTGGTCTGAAATTTTTTCCAGACATTGGTCATTGTGTGTGTTGAGTTTCGGCTGAGATTTGAGCCCCAAACTCGTTCTACAAGATTTGCAATAAATTTTTTATTCATCACTGTCAGGGCTGAAAGGAAAGTTCGTTTGTGTGTGACACTACTTGACTTTTTTTTTCTAGGGGAATACTCATCCGTTTGACCCAACACTTGTCACGTTTTGTCCCAAATTCAGTGGGGATTCTTACATGTAATTTCAACAAAAAATAATTTTCAGAGAAATTTTCAGAAATTTTGTGCAAACCAAGGCTATCCTCTACCAAAATATTTGAATATTTGTCCTACTTTCTGCAATTTTATTTTGCGTACTGCGTTGAAAAAATTCACACAAATACTTAGATATGTTGTTTTCACTCATCTAAGGAGGCACGTCCATAAATTAATCACAAAAATGAGATATAGGGAAGAAAAGCTAGGACGTTTTCTCTTCAGAAAACCAGTTGTGTTCACTCTCGGTCTGCGACTTACTACGCCTTATTTCTTGCGTCTTTTGGTCTCAAATTTTTAGCAGACATTCGTCATTGTATTTGTTGAGTTTCAGCTGATATTTGAGCCCTAAAGTCGTCCCACAAGATTTGCAATAAATTTTTTATTCATCATTGTCAGGGCTGAAACGAAGGTTCGTTTGTGTGTCAAATTGTTTGATTTTTTTCATAGGTGAATACTCATCCGTTTGACCTGAGACTTGTCGCGTTTTGTCCCAAATTCAGTGGAGATTCTTACATGAAATTTCAACAAAAAAATATTTTCTAAGAATTTTTCAGAAATTTTGTGCAGACCAAAGTTATCGTTCTCTACCAAAATTTATGAAATTTTGCCTTACTTTATGCAATTTTATTCTACGTCCAAACTGCGATGAAAAAATTCACACAAGTACTTTCATATATTGTTTGCACCCAGCTAAGGAGGCAATTCCATCAACAAATCACAAAAAGGAGATATAGGGGAGAAAAACCAAGACGTTTTGTTTTCGGAAAACCGGTTTTGCTCACACTCGGTCTGGGTCTTACTACGCCTTATTGCTTAAGTCTTTTTGTCTGAAATTTTTACCAGACATTTTTCATTGTTTGTGTTGAGTATTGGCTGAGATTTGAGCCCCAAATTCGTCCCACAAGATTTGCAATAAATTTTTTATTCATCACTCGCAGGGTTGAAAGGAAGGTTCGTCTGTGTGTGAAACTGTTTGACTTTTTTTCCTAGGCGAATACTCATCCGTTTGACTCGAGACTTGTCGCGTTTTTTCCCAAATTTAGTGGAGATTCTTACATGGAATTTCAACAAAAAATTATTTTCGTAGAGATTTTTACAGAAATTTTGTGCAAACTAAGGCTATCCTTTACCAGAATTTGTGAAATTTCGCTTTACCTTCTACAATTTTATTCTGCGTCCATATTGCGTTGCACAAGTACTTTCATATGTTGTTTGCACCCAGCTAAGGAGGCACGTCCATAAACAAATCACAAAAAGGATATATAGGGAAGAAAAACCAAGACGTTTTGTTTTCAAAAAACCGGTTTTTTGCACTCTCGGTCTAGGACTTACTACGCCTTATTGCTTGGGTCTTTTGGTCTGAAATTTTTACCAGACATTTTTCTTTGTGTGTGTTGAGTTTCGGCTGAGATTTGAGCCCCAAATTCGTTCCACAAGATTTGCAATAATTTTTTTTATTGATCACTACCAGGGCTGAAAGGAAGGTTTGTCTGTATGTGAAAGTATTTGACTTTTTTTCCTAGGGGAATACTCATCCGCTTGACTCGAATTTTCTCGCGTTTTGTCCCAAATTTAGTGGAGATTCTTACATGGAATTCCAACAAAAAATTATTTCCGGAGAATTTTTCAGAAATTTTATGCAAACTAAGGTTATCTCCTCTACAAAAATTTGTGAAATTCCGCCTTACTTTCTTCAATTTTATTTTGCGTCCATATTGCGTTGAAAAAAATCACACAAGTACTTTCATATGTTGTTTGCACCCAGCTAAGGAGACACGTCTATAAACAAATTACAAAAATGAGATTAGGGAAGAAAAGGCAGGACGTTTTGTTTTCGGAAAACCGGTTTTGTTCACTCTCGATCTGGGAGTTACTATGCCCTATGGCTTGGGTCTTTTGGTCTGAAAGTATTACCAGACATTCGTCACTGTGTATGTTGTTTTTCGGCTTAGATTTGGTATCTACGAGAAGAAGACAGGTGGCAATCGAACTTGGAGGTTCAAGAGTGGAAGAGTGGAAGAGGCGCCTACTTGGAGCTTATGAGGTGGCGCCATGTGGAGTCTTGTATGACAGACATGTGGACGTCCAACTTGGCCTTAAGATGCAAAGCTTAAGACCCAAAATCCTAGTCTAATTAGCCTAAAATACAAGGTCCAAAAATCTTATTTTGCTTAGCCTAGAATATAGGGGCTAAAATAAATTCTAAACTACTCTATACTATTTTAGAGATAAAAGTCTTGTATTCTTGATGCTTCCAAAATCTTCTAGCATGGTCTTCTTCAAAGTTGAACTTGGGCCCAAATGCCTTATATAAGGCCCAAACAAGACCAATTAGACCGAAACTCCTAGTAAACTCTTAATCAAGTTTCTAGCTTTGTAGCCAATTTATTCTTGACTATAGTGTCTCAATTGGGTTTGCATCAGACTTCCTTTCCCATGTCACCCTTCTTCCACTTAAAAAGGTTTTCTCTAAAGAAGGTGCTCCAACCTTTGCACACAACTTCTTGTAGCCAGAGTCCTTACCCATGATATGTGAACAATAAATAAACAAAGTTAGCTAAACAAAAGCTTGTCAAGTAAAAAGTTTTGTAAAGCTTGCCCATGAGGATCCTCAGCGAAAGGCATGCTGAGGAGGCCTTTGTTGCTAATAGGATGAAGGAGGTTCTTAATTATTTCTACATTTATCCTCTCTTCGGGAGAAATAAGGTAGTTGACTTAGGACTTAAACTTATCCATCCATTGCCAATATAGTGGGAATTTAGGTGTAAATTTTGGATTGAAGAAAAGACAATTGTGGGTATCTTGTGGCGAGAATTTCAATTTGAAGAATTTAATTTTGAAGTTTTTGAAGGAGGAGGTGTAGATGGTAATAGAGGACCATGTTTCACTTTCTCGTGCAAAGGGTATGCCTTAAAGTGAAAAACACAATTTTGAGGTGTTTAGGGTTTAGAGAAACATGTTATCTTAGGGAAACGTGACAGGGTTCCGGGTGAAACCTCTAACACCTCTAGACTATAAAAACTAATCATTAGGTATACAGACTCTTATGGAGATTTGTACCATTTCACAATAATTACTTTTTTAATTACACTTTAATTATACTAAGCTCGAACCATCGAGCTAGATAAGCTTGGACCATCGAACTGTGAATGGTCACAAAGTCTAACCTGAGGCTAGTCATGAAAATATGACCCATTTTTTTATAACTCGACCAAAATATGACCATAACTTGTTCAAATAAAAGCCCAATTATCCTAAAACCGAGTTCTTGAGCTTTGTGATCTTATGTACTACGCAGTACCGAAAAATATTAATAATATAATACTCACTTAGGATAGTTGGGTCCAAACCACCTCTAGATTCGAATAACTCATAATTACTTGAAAACTAATTTCTTTTACAACAGAAATCATCTCAATATTTGATAACCAACTAATCAACCCAATATTTGGTAACTACTTTATTGGATATTTTGCTATGTTCAAAAGTCTATAAATATTTGGTAACTACTTTATTGGATATTTTGCTATGTTCAAAAGTCTATAAATATTTGGTAACTACTTTATTGGATATTTTGCTATGTTCAAAAGTCTATAAATATAGTTTTATTCTCTCTGGAAGTACTCATTTAATCTCATATACTATTTAAATATTATCTTTCTAAATTCTTACTAACTTAAACATCCGAGAATCTTCTACATATAGATCACCACTTGATACTTTATCAATAAAGTTCGACAACCCTTCCCAGAGATGTCATCTCACCCAAATAACATGGATATCCACTTAGACGATTTCAGCTCATTTCTTTTAAGAACAATAATTATATATTTTTGGTAAAATAAAACAATGATATAAATATATAGTTTAATTATTTTTCCCGTTATTTATTCGATATTCAGTTTTGGTCGGCATTAATAAATAGATGAGTTTAGTTCCTTAATTTTATAAAATTAATGCAGTTTTGTAACTTTTATCTAACTTGACTCAGCATAATTAATCTATAATGACAATTTAAAACTGTTACCACTAATTAACATCACTAATTTATCTCAGGGCAATAAATTGGATCAATTTTAAAGATAAGGCATCAAATTGAATATTGATTAATAGTTTGAATAAAATAAATAAATAGTAAAAATAAAAGTAATTAAGCCAACTATGTTATTACGTTGTGAAAAATGTGCAACACGAAAATGTATTATTGGTTCAATTTGCCTTTTCGTATTATGCTGAAGATACAAGCAAATATAGAAGGAACAAAAATAACAATTCAACTTAATTACGTACTCTCTCGTAGCCATTCATTTTGCTCTTTCATTCACACTTCCACGTCAACAGTATTCATAAAAACAAATTTAATTATATAAAATATTAGTATTATTACTGTATATATTTACATTTTTATTACATTAAAATATATTTAATTTTATACATAATTAATTAGAAAAATAAAAAAATTAATACAATTTAAAATATATAATTTTATAGAAATAGTATTAACAAAATTATATAATGATTAATTTTATTAAAATTAAAAAATTATTCATTAATTAATTTTATTTTATTTTGATTAAAAAATGATATTAAAGAAAGTTACCAAATAAATATCTTTATATAATGATATAGATTATTACTAAAAAAAAGTAAAAGCTGTGAGGAGAGTTAAGAATTACGTTATTAGTGTATAAAAGTACGATTTAATTATAATTTTGATCTTAAACTTTGCAAAATCCACCATTTTCATTTTTATTATTTTTTAATTTTAGAATTTTTCTGTTAATTTTTTGAAAATTTTATCGTTTAATTTTAATTATATGTAACTTTATTCAAGTTTTAATTAAATCGTTTATTTTTTAAACTTAAACATGATACAAACTATCGGAAGAGATGGTTTTCTTTTCACAAATTTAAACAATAATATTAGCATGGATTCATACAAACAAAAAATCATAATCATTGAGAGTATTTTTAAAATTAAATAAAAATTAAACCTAATTAAAAACTTGAAATTAAAATAAGAAACTTTTAATAAAACCAACCTCCATTATCATGTTACGTATACTTCAAAGAGCATGAAATGTAGTTATCGTTATCGTACACCACACAAACTATAAAGCAGAGTGCGAAAACGACGTCGAAACGGGAAAAGTCGTAGCATAGTTGAGACTCAAAAGGAACGATTGCGACACGTGGAGGGTCAAGATTTCACACAGTCTCAGCAAGTCCTTATAAATTGAGATGAAGCGTCTTTTGAAGTCATTGGGGTGAGTTTAGTAAAGTAGCAAAAATATTTGGTGTGTTGAGCATTTCACTTGTTCCATTTTGAGAATGTCTAGCTGTGGCAGTAACTGTGGGTGTGGAAGTAGCTGCAGCTGTGGCAGCAACTGCGGGTATATAATCACTTTTTTTTTTCTAAGAATCACTTTTTTTGTCTAATATGTTTCATTATCTTATAAAATTAACTTTTGAACTGTGTTTTTGTTCTTCAATTTATACGTGAATTCTAATCTGCTAGTGCTTTTCCGTAAACGCGCTTTTTGCTTTTGTTCTTTACCGAATCTGTTGATGTTTTTTTGAGTTCTGTATTGTTTTTGTGTTCTGTTTCCTAAGCGATGTTTATTCCAAGGTTTAGTTTACCTCTGCTTCTTTGATCTCCCCTATATTTTTTGTCGTAAACTTTTCTTTATTTTTTTTATTTTTTAATTTTTATTGACGCTTTATTTTAATTTTCTCTTTAATTTAACTATCTAGAATGATTGTATTCTTGTATATATATATTTAAATTCTTTGTTTTGGTTAAATTAAAAATAAAAAATAAAAAAAAATATTTCTTCTCATATCTTTTACCTTTCATTTCTTTATTTATAATAATATGATATCATCTCTATAGCCTAATTATTATTAGAGAAATAATTTTTTGGAAATTGTACAGTGAATCTTCGTCATTCTTTTTCAAATTTCATGTTAAGCATCCTTTCATGAAATAAAAGAATATTATTTTTTAAAAAAAACTATCATCTCTTCTTCACGAAAAATCCAGATATCTTGTGGTTGATAAGTGTCTAAACCATGCAATAATTTTCCCCTCTTTTAAGCTCTGTTTTCTTTCAGAATCGTTTCTTATTTGAACATTGGGATTTGATAAATTAAGAGGGTAGAACTTAGCTAGTCTTGAAAACTAGGTTTTTCGTTAAGTTTATTTTGTGCATAAAGAGAAAATAAAAACTTTGTATTTTAGTTACATTAAACTCTTCGTCAAATTGTCAAAAAATATTACACTTTCCATTTTCTATTTTTTCTGCATGGATTTTCTCACATGACCTCACTAAAATTGACTTTGTATGAAAAGAGTGTCTGTTTTCTTACATATCTTTTATTTTAATTTTATTTCCCCCACATGAACCTAATTGTTTGTTGAATTTTTTTTGCCACAGTTGCAGTAAGTACTCGTTTGACATGAGCTATGCTGAGAAGACAAGCACAGAGAGTGTAGTTTTGGGCTTTGGAACTGTGAAGGCTGAATTTGAAGGTGCTGAAATGGCTGAGGAAAATGGCTGCAAGTGTGGATCAAACTGCACTTGCGACCCATGCAACTGCAAATGAGGTGAAGATATAAAGCTTGAAGGAGATATAGCTTTATATGTATCAAAAGTACACACTTATAATAATAACAATAATAAGTATGTGTTGTGTTCAATCAACTGGATTTGAAGTTTCATAATAAAATGGGCATGGCTAGCCTTTGCAAGTTCAAATGCTCTGGGATTTCTTGTGGGTGTTATCTATAAGCTATGATCACTTTGTGTTTGTTCAATCTTATATAAATATGTAATTTTAATCATCAATCATTATGTGCTTATAACTGAAATTAATATTACTCTTTCATCTATTCGAGATCACACATTAACTAGAAATTAAGATATTTTATTTTTAATAAGTAGGTGCAAATCTTACTTTATGAATTGATTTTATGAGATTGAGTTAGGTTTAAAGTTCACTTTTTAACATGATATTAGAGTCATTTAAAACTTATCATAGATCATTCTGAGATGAGTGAGGTAACTTTTTTTTTTCATTGTTATCTCATATGCTAGTGATGAACTTACAAATTTGAAAATCAAATGTGGAAACTTAAGAAAGGGGAAAGCATAAAACCTAAAAAGAAGCTTTCTTCTTTCCTTTTTCATATGTAATTGTCTTTTCGATCCTATTTATGTTCTGGTGGTTCTGATAGATGTTATGAGATATCTTATCTTTTATTTGGATTTGGATGGGTAATTTTGTAATTTTTAAGACAGTTAAGTATTTTGAATTAATATTATTCTAAATACTAAATAGTTTAATTTTTTAAATGTTGTATATGAATAATAATAAAATTTAGTTACTTTTTTTTTCATTTGCATAAAGTATTTCAATTATCATCAAATATAAAAAATATTTAAATATTAAATAATGTTTACAATTTAAAAATATTAACAATAATAGTTATTTTTTAGTTGATTTGATTAATGTTATTTTTTTATCAAAATTTATCAACCTTTTCTAATTGATATTTACACACAAAAATCTATCATAAGTATAGTTTAAATGATATTAATCGATATTGTTTTTAGTTGATATCGATCTCTATTGTTTATGTTGATATTAATTAAGATTATTTTTATGATAATGATGTTGTAAGGTTTGTTGATCAATGTTATCTAAAACATTATCCCAATTAAGATTGGTAGAAAACAATATTAAGCTGAAAGTTTCTCTAGTTTGACATTAGAAAAACAAATCTTAGCAAATTATTGACAAAGAAAAAATTTGTATTAATCATAAAAAATTGTTAATATCAACAAAAAAATTATGACAATTTTAATTGAAAAAATATAATTTTCATCTGTAAAAAGTAGTCTCTTAGGTCAGAAAACTTAACTATCATGTTTGATATTGATGTTGATGTTGATGTTGATGTTTGATGTTGATGCTCATATAAAAGTCATTTACATCGATTTCTTGCATATAAAATTATTAAGAGAGTTTCATAAATATCGATTCCTTATATATTTATAAAAACTTATTATCATTACGATTAGATTTTGATAGCAATTAACATTTAAAATTTATTCCTAGCATTCAAATATGTTAAGCATTATCATTTGGGTCAAAAACATAGAATTACTTTCCACTCAAATCTAAGAATCTTGATCATGGTAAAAAAGCATTACAAATAAAATGACAATATCAATCATCAATCAAGAACAAAATATTATATTTAAATATCACCTCAATACATAAGAGTTTGAACAAATTACTCTCAATCCCAAAGGGTAGAATTAACCACTCATGTTGGCCATTACAAGCATGGAGAGCAAGAAAATAAGATCCAAGATGTTTCTCATTAACAGCTGCCTCCTCTAGGGTTTCCTAACACCTTCTATTCTCCCAATTCATTCTCCAATCCACTCAATGGTCTCTAGGGTTGTGCTCAAGCCTCATAGTTAACCTAGTTGGGCTAGGGCAAAGTGACTTCTCGTCTGGGCGTTATCGGGCTCACTTAGGCAAGTTAGACGAAAACAGGCCCAACGTCATTGGAGTGATTTCGCCTGGGCGAGATGGAGCTCTCTTGGGCAAGATCCTCTGGGAGCTTCTAGCTCAGGCGAGTTTGGGCGAGCTTGGGTGAGTGTTGGTGCGTTCCAGTTTTCCCTTTTTAGCTTTGTCTATTCTCCTTTTGGCCCTTTCATCTCCATTCTTCCATAAAATCCTAAAATTAACACAAATTTGAGAATAAATTGTTTTTCTTCAAATTAAAATCACAAAATATGTAAAAATAAATAAATTCATAAATTAGAGGTTATTTTATAGTTATTTTATCAATTTATATCCATAAGTGCTTGTATTTTAATATGAAATATTACTGAAATCTGAAACTTATATCCTTGTCAGAAACTTCTACCCTTAAAACCTTTTGTGAAAACCTTTATCAATCCTTTTTGTGAAAATTTTGAAAACCTTATGAAAATATTTTAGTCATAAAAAATGATTGATATTACACATCATTCTAGTGTGCATGAGAGTCTTAAGGATGAAGAAGGGGAACATCTGAGGGAAAAAATTCAAAATACAAAAAAAAAAAGGATAGCTGAGTTGAAGGACATGTTTTCTCAATTCATGAAGAGTCGAGAAAAATCTAGGAGCAACCATGGAGAGGGATCTAGTGGGAGAAGGGACTATCATGGTGACCCTTATTCCTAAAGTGGTGAAGTGTTTAGTAGTCATCACAATGTTGACTACTAAGGAACCTAAGATAGACCTTCCCACGTTCTATGACAAAAAAAATGTTAAAGAATATTTAGATTGGGAGATGAAGGTTGAGAAACTTTTTAAATGTCACCAAGTAAACAAAGAAATAAAAGTGTCCATAGCTACTTTAAGTTTTCCATAATATGTCATGTCTTGGTGGAAACAAAGGAAATATGATGTTACAATTAGAAGAAAAATATAGATATTGAATTGGCATGAGTTAAAGGTGTGCATGAGAAGAAACTTTGTTCCACTTTCATATGAGAAAAATAAAAAACTTAGAGAAGAAATGAAAGAGTTGTAAGAAAATAAAAAATAATTATAGAATGAGAACAGGAGTTTACAAGAAGAGAGATGAAGTTTAGAGAAAAAGTGAAAATTCTTATCAACAGAAAAGAAGAGAAAGAAAGAGAGAGAAGAAAAACAAGAAGAATAGATGTTAAAGAAATCCAGAAAGGAATAGGAGTCTCTTATAACACCCCTTACAAGCATAGTTGAGAAATAATATTTAAAGGGAGATTGTAATACTTTGAACTCTTCTTTTCACTTAAATCATTATGCTAACTCTTCTTCCCAAAAATATCAAAAACATCATTTTATCTTGTTGTTACATGGCACAAAGCAACGACAAAAACAAAGTGAAGAAATCAATGTTTCTAAAACAATGACCCATAATTTCCTTCAAAACTTTTGCAAAAATAATAAAGGGCATTGTTTCATTGCATTTTCTTTTAAAAACAACTTTCTTAGTTTTTTTTTAATAAAAAAAATTACTTAAATTTTGTTTTTTTTTTCTACAGAGGGATCTTTGATCCAGGAGGAAAATAGAAAAAAGTAAAGAAAGGTGGCAATCCATGAGCAACATTTAAATCTAAGGACATAGAAGCTTCAAGGAAGAAGACTCTACATTTGAAGACTAGAACACTAGGATTTTCTTCTTTCTTCTTAGTCTTATACAAATTATATAGGTATATTTTCTTCTTTGTATTTTCCAAAATTTTGTAGAGACATGGATTTTCTTTCGGTCTTAGTTGGACCTCAATTTGGGCTTGAAAATTTAGCCAAAAACCCTAGAGAGCATTGTCAAATTTGGCCAAGACATGAAGGAGAAGAAGCTTGGAGCATGAAAGTCCCACACTAGAAATTCATTTGTCAAGTAAAAAAAACTGACAATCACTCATTCCAATAGTTTCCTTACTACAAGTACCCAGAATGTTTAAAGTTTGAACTAGGGACGAAAATCAATTTCGCTTTATACTACAAGATGAAAAACATATTTAACCCTTTAATTAATTAATTTTATTTTTTATTATTTGAAATAATTTGTTAAATTTTGTATTTTATTTAAAAAATATTTTGCAAAATAATGGTATAAACAATTTTGTTAACTTTTTATATTTTTATAGTTTTATATTTTATGAATAAAAAATTATAACTTAATAAATAAATTATTGATTAAATGAAAAATGAAAGAAATTTTATAGAACCCGTTATTTAATAATCCAAAGAAAGATTCTTGATTGGAGATACATAGTTTTCATAGAACTACATATATTGGAAAGTGTAAAAGTGAATGATATCGATTATAATGTGACACTCGTATATGTTCTTCATGATGGATGTCCTCAAGACCACTTTCTCTTTGTTTTCAAAGCACAAATTTTTACTTCTTCTCTACTTTCTTATTTGATTTCTTTTGGCATCCATAGATATGTATGTTAAAGTTGTTGATACCATGTTTGTTACCTTTGCATTTATACCTTGGCCACGATAGCTACATATAGCATAATTCCCTACCCTTTCAAAATGAACTGAAGCACCATAATCAAAGTCAAGTAGGTTTTCTTTTGTTAGCATTTGCAGCTACCTAATCACAATTTTAGGTTCACTCCCAAATCTATGAACTCCACATGGTGGGTTGGAGCACTAGCCTCTTGCTCAACCATTTGCACTCTAGTTGTACAATCAAATTACATAAAGAAAAATTGAGGCATAAGTTTTAAAAGAAATTCATATTTATAGGGTATAATATCCAAATAAATCACATTTGTTAATTGTTGGATTGTACTATTGTTCAAAGAAATCACATTTTGTTAAATGAAGGAGTTTCACATCTTTTTTAAATACAAGTAAAAACTTTTATCATACATTTTTCTTATAGTATATAGTTTTGTCATTATCTATGATGGATCTTTCGAGGGGATTTATTACTCAATCTTTTTTTACCATCATACAAGTGCCTAAAACATTCATTAGAAAGATTTTCCCAGTCACCAAAACGAATCATTGGCTCTAATACAATTAATGAGTATTTCGAAAGGGATTCACATGAAAGATTCAACAACAATGATACATGAGTCAAATCAATATAAGAAATGTTGCTTGTGGTGATATTTTTAAAGAAAGTCGAGGTGAATATATTGGCAATCAATTTCTATGATAAGCTTATTGTGTTATTTTAGCTATTGAGATCTCCTAGGCTTATGGTTATAGGTGTGTTTGATTAGAATATGATTCCTCCTTAGTATTTCAAGTTTTGTCTTCCCCTCAATTTTCTCCTTAAGCTCTTAGAGGTAGATGGAGGAAATGCATTAAATGTTGAGATGATATGGAGTTTAAGATATCTCAAATTTATCGTGAAGATAATCACTATGCTCATAGACTAGCTATTTTGTAATAGATATTAATTCCCAATTACCATTTTGTTTAATTCTATTTATGAGTGTCTTTTGTATATTTCTCAACATGAGTTTGATTTGGTTCTCCCATATTTTTGTTCTTGTTTTCCTTTTTATATATAGTTTTTCATGTAATGACATATAATTGTTTAACTTTGGAGACATGAAAAGGTTCATAGCGAGTTTTCTTAAAAAAAATAGGAGGAAACAAACTTTAGCTAATATAAGTTCCAAAAAAAACAAATGTTTTTATTTGTGCATGAATTGCATTAAAGAGGAATACATAAACTAATTTTGCAAATGAAGGAATTTATTTCATTTTTCTACTAGTTTTAATCTTCCTTGGGTATTCATGAAAAATTATCTAAACGAATTCTATGCGATTTATTAGTGTTAATTATATTAAGTTAGCTCATACAACAAGATGTTTAGTCATAAAAAAAAGTTGTTGGTTTACATTATCATAAACGCAATCTAATTTTAACAAACATTTTTCTTAAACTAAATTTTATGATTACTTATACCATTTTCACTTAATTTAATGCAATCACAAGAAAATATATTAGCAAACACAAGTTAGGGTGATACATTAATCATCAATAAGTGTCTCTTTGATCTCACACAAAGGTACCAAAAAAATGCAAAATCAATCAATATTATATACACTAGAAAATGAACAAATCTACAAAAGCAAAATGTATCTTTTCTAATTGTGTCTCCTGAATAATGCAAAAGGTATAAATGAAAGAGCACTGAAGTTTGTTCATGAGAGCCAGAAACACTACTATGGACAGATGAACATCTCCTTCCAATGATCATCACTTTTGTAAAAACTCAACTGCAAAGTTGAGTACATAGTTGTTGGATCTTGGAACTGGTTAGATCTTGCATGAAGTATGTACTGGATTTACCATTGCTTGAGCATGTTACGTTCAGCTGGTTACCAAGCTGATTTGACTGCATTAGTGGTATTTCAACACCATTAATATCAGACATTAAGAACAAAAAACCTTTTTAAACGGTTAACATTGAGTACAAAGCATCTTTGGACATTGATAATAAAAATGTAGCATGTGATGAAAACATTGAAGTAAATATGTTTTTAGCCATACAAATGGGTACTTTCACTTTTGATTCCTAAAAAATAAATCATCTATTTTTTGTCCAGTTTATAGAAAAGAGTCAAATGTGGTCTCTATTTCCATGAACAAAAACAAGGGACCAAATTGAAACAACTTACTCTGAAGATCAAGGACTACATCTAACACATTGTTGTAAATGAGTGACTAAAAGAATACAATTTTTGTGTAACAAACATATGCCCTGTTCGTGAACTAAAAACATTTTTAATCTGAGAACATGTGTTCACTCACCAATATGATGCTTTCTTTGCAGATCGCTAAATAGTTTAGAGATTTTGTACAAGAATAGTACAATAATACATGAAAAAAGGTGTTACAGATAAATAACCCTATCATTTGTCGGTGAAAAATATGTAATTTCACAGGATCTGATATTATTCATGAGAATAGGCTTTCATGTAAAATGCTTACCACACAATATGATGGTTCTGTATGGCAGCTCCATTTTGAAGTTGGAACACAAGACAGATAATGGCACCAGGAACAGTGATCATTTGCATCAACACCACGGAGAAGTGCGACAAGCCCAACAGCAAGCCTAACATACAAAAAGTTAACATGGACAGAAAAAGTGGTCTATATGAAATATGACTACTAGGAAAACACAAGAATACAAATCAAAGGAAAACCACAAGAATACAAATAAAATGACTGAAGATTTGGTTCGGTAAAAATCTATGAAGAATTGATCCATTTCTACCTCAATCTTGGGTAGCTAAGCTTTGTGAAGAAACACAAAACAAAATATTTCAAGAAATCCTAACTGTTACATTGGTTTGATCCAACATGAACTAGCTTTTTAGATCTTCTTAGTAGTGATAGAGACGCAGTAGCTAGACTTGCTCTAGCGTGACTTTCAGAAGCACCAAAACAAAAACATGCATATTGAGATAACTACAAGTTACTACACCTTAGCATTTTTTTCCTGGTTCATTTACTATGGTACTCAGAACTGACACTATTTCTACTTCAGTTCAGAAAAGAGAATTCCTACTGTATTTAAAATTACTTAAGTTTCAAAGCAATCAAGTTACTATAGTAATTAACAACTAAAAGAGCTTGCATCCAATCTAGAGTGTAGAGTTCCATCGATGACACATCCTGTGTACATGCTATAATCTGCTTGTAACTTTAAGGACAAGGTCAAAGCTTCTTTTCAATATTTATTATTTAAGACATATCTCTAATTATATTTGGTGACATTTTATCTTCTATGTCACTCTAGTTCTGTAAGCAGTAGAATTGGGAGATTCCTACCTAGTGCACTCCTGAAAAGGTCGTTAGGGGAATTCTAATGTCATTCAAGCCAGTAAAACATTACGATAAATTTTTCAAGAAGCATTAAATTGTAACAATATTTTCATGGGTTAACCTTAGGGAACCTTCTCAAATTTATATATATTTATTCATGGGCAGAATTAGCATATCATATACTGGTATTTTTCAATAGGACCAAAACTTTCCATTGATTTATACTACTCTTGTACAATACTACCTATTGAACATCAGAGAATTAAGCCACCATTTGCCAGAGTTTACTCCACTATTTACATGAAAATTCAATAGAAGAATAGTCACTGATAAAAAACCATAAATATGATATTTTATTGCTATCTACCATTTGTTCACTATTAAAACATATAAGTACAAATTCCAATCAACAATAACAATAGAGTGAGTATTACATAGACCAGCTTTGCACGACATAAAAAGAACTATCTATCAATGTTTGTTTCCTGTTAGGATCTTTTCTGCAGAACTTTAATATTGGTTTCGTTACCAAAATCCTATGATCTAGTGTCTGTGTCTATACTATGAGCCTTAATTTCAGATTATTCATTCATTAGTGCCACTTGGAATCACATTACTTAGTTCTCTCTAGTCCTCAGAGATTCAAGTAGAAATTGCAGTTAGTCGTTCTAAAATTTCATATAACTACTATCATACTTTTTAAAGAATCTTCCTTTTCAAACCAGCCATTTTTCTTTGTTTTTATTACTTAATATCTGCTATGAACTATGAATATATGAACAATTATCTAATTAATATTCTCAAGAAGAATTATTTTAGAAATAATTGTCAAATTAATTAGAATCATAAGTAAGAGCAGATTTTGATGGGTTTGATCCGTTTTTAGCTTCTGCCTAAAGCATACAACTTGGTTTCTCATGGTACATGTATTTTTCTTTTAGTATACTAGAAACTGAATCCAAACCTCTTACTACCTGCGGTAAACCAAGACTGCATCTACCCCAATTACTTGAGGAAAGTCCAGGTTTCATGTTATATGTCAGCAGGGTTAATTATGTTAGAGTCTCTCCTTGCATCATACACTACAAAGAGCAACATGATCTCGAAAAATTGACACTTCAAAAAAATGCTTACCCAACAACAAGAATGACGAGAGAGAAGACCCATAAGAAGCACTGATATTTTTTGAATTTAGGCTTAGCTCGTCCGGGAGAATAATTTAGGGGAGCATATCGTTGGTTAACCCATCCGAACTGGGGACGTATCAGAAACACAAATCCGAGAAGAAATCCTGTAAGAAAGCCTCCAATATGAGCAAAATTGTCCACATGTGGGAGAATTCCCACTGCTAGATTGATAACAATGATGATCACAAGGGTGAGAAGTGCTGCTAGCTTCACATGAAAAGAGAATCATGATTTTCAGTAGGTTGCTTTTAAGATGCTCTTTGCTTTTAAAACACTTAACAGTTCCAAATGAAAAATTTAATAAGCACCTTGTTCTCATATATAGTCCAGTTAGTAATCAGTTCTGAAAGCATGCCTCCCAGCAAGCCGAAAAGTGCACCAGAAGCACCCACAGAAATGTTTGACTGGATGAAAAGAGCAGAAAGCAAACTGCCCCCAAATCCAGATATGACAAATAGCAGTCCAATAAGCACTGTTGTACAAGCATGGAAGAATCAGTTATGAATTTAGAGCTAAACCAGGCAAACAATAAGATGACACAAGAAAATCATACATCTTAGTTGAGCAACTAAAGTCTAAAAGATAACTTTTAGAGAAATCAAGTCTAAAACAAAAGTCTGAGATATTTGCAGGGCCAAAAATATATGTGATCCTATGTGTCCTCTAGAAGGTGATAATTACAAACCACATTAAAAAAAAAAACAAGCCTTAATCTTCAATATTTCACATTATCACACATACGTACCAAACCCAAATTCTTGCTCTAGCCGAATTCCAATTACTAGAATACCCAACATATTTGCCAACAGATGGAAAACCCCAGCATGCAGCCACATACAAGAGATAAGGCGCCACCCCTGGTGTCTATGAACCACTCTGCTCACATCAAGAGCCCCCATCTTCTGTAACCTGAACAATAATCAAATCACGTATCTTCAATGCCAGTAACAGTCAAATTCATAATCCAGATTTCTCATCCGTTAATGAAAACCACTCATAAATAAATCCCAGTACTATTTCAACATCATCACCACCAACATTATGTGATACTAAATTCAAATTACATAATCATAAACACTTAATAGTCAAAGCAATTAAAACTTGTTGATATCTCAAGATACTACTTAAAAGTATCTAAGTCATCCAACAACATGCATCATCCACAATTTACAATCTGTGATCTATAACAATTACAATGTGATATTCTATTTTGGTTTCTGTTTCTTATTCAACACTTTTATTCTTGATTTTTATTAAGTAACTGGCATGTTTATCTCCATTTCATTTTCTTTTCAACTTCCTCACTCTCTTTTCCTAATTCTCCTTCATTCTCCTATGCTTTGTCCCTCTTTCATTTTCTTCTTTTATTTTAAAAAAGAGGAATCTTAGGAACATTTTTTTCTAACACTCTTTCAAAGACTTTATTTTTATCATGAAAAATTATTCAAAACGAAAGAGAGTATTAGAGAGAGTAACCTTTCTCCATTTCTCAGTCTTAATAATCACAGTGAAACTTCAACAATAACTTTAAAACTAGAACTGTATTGAACACATAATCTCAAAGTAAACTAAAAGAAAGAAAAAAAGTACTGAAATATTCAAATACAATAATAACAGTAACAACAGTACAATTAAATGTCTTAAAGGAAAGTCCCCACTTCCCCCAACAGCATTTACAACCACAACATCAAGGTTTCCATTGAACCGCAATTGCAGCCAGATTTGTCCACCTATTATCAAGGATCATAACAATTCCGGTCCCTTTTTATCCAAAACTTTTTGCAATATCAAAGATCACTATTTCAAACGTTGGTACAATTACCCATAACTGAATAACACTTTAAAAACAATTAGTTTTAGAACCCATTTTAGTAAAAAGAAAAAAAAAACAAATTTTTACCCAAAATATGCTCACGAAAACTCGTTAAACCCAGACAGAGTATCACCAACGCAAAATAGTCTCATTGCACGACCAAAAAACCAAGGTGGTGTCAACAATAACATACAAGGCTGCAGTTGAGTTGATTGAACCGTGTGTGAATTGTAGTTCAAAAATTTAACTGTGCCCAATTCGTATGAATGACAAGAATAATACAAAAAGTGACTCACGTCAATGAAGAAGGACCCAAGAGGGGGTTTTCCTTGAAGGGCTGGAAGGAGAAGCGACCCAAGAAGGAGGCAATGCAGGAGACAGAGTTGTGGGGGCAGTTGTTGACATACATAGTGATGACAAACAAAACTATGTTAGCAACAACAAAGAGGGGTATCAACCAAGAGAACCACTTGCGGTAATGCTTCACTTCCTCTCTGGGGTACTGAACCGGGGAGAGAGTTTGCACGGCCACAGGGTGCACCATGTTGGTGTTGCTTCCCTTGGGGTTGACCCTGAGGTGGATCTCCAAGGGGCGTGGTTCTCCGGGCATGAATGTGGGTTGATCTGGTAAGAGTTTGGGAGTGGAATGGATGGAGTCAAAGGAAGGTGATGTGAGGATTTTAAGAAGGGATAATGAGGTTTAGCTCAACCACTTCGGGTGGACTTTTGAAACATTATTTGTATTTGTTTATCTAACCTTTTGTTTTCGTTGAACATGGAAATCTGGTTTTATACTCTCTCAATGAATTTTGGGAAACGGGGATAACGTCCTATGGAAAGGAAGTTCAGATTTTCAGCAAAGAAAAAAACAAATAGTTTTTTATTTTAGATAGGATTATGGATTCCAATTCGGAGTCAATTTCGGGTTGGTCCATAGTTCGCTACTGCAAAAAAAATATCTCATTCACTCATTATTGTAGTGTAGTTTTTATTTTATTTTATTTTATTTTATTTTTAAAAAATTGGATTTAATGTACTAAAAAATGAAATGTGTTATTTAATCATCTAAAGGAGTTAATATTAAAAGTGAGAGTGAGTGGATCTAGTTTTAAATAAAGTCTTATAATTAAAGTTTATTAATAAAAAATAATATAAAGAAGAGATTTCAATAACATACTTTTTAACAAATTAGTAATCTTCATTAAAATATTTTGTAGCAAAACTTTGATAAGATACTCTGATATATTTACATACATATAGAGGGAAAATAGATACAAAACAAAACTTTAATTATTTTTAATCAAACCTTCTAACAACCTCATACCAAAATTCATATTTTATCTTAATTGAATGAATTGAAACATGGATAAAATTTTAATTTTTCTGCAAAAGAACTAGGTTCTTTTATAATTGATCTATTGTGATATTATTCTAAAGATAAAAGATATGATTGTTATTATTTAATCTGTTGTGATATTATTATAAAGATAAAAGATATGATTATAAAGATATTATTCTAAAGATAAAAGATATGATTGTTATTATTTAATCTGTTGTGATATTATTCTAAAGATAGAAGATATGATTGTTATTATTTAAATCTATTGTGATATTATTCCAAGGAAAAACTCTATAAATAGAGGATGACCCTCAACAAGAAAAGGGATGTAGTATTCTCTGCAATACATACTACACCATGAGTTCCCATCATCTCATTGTGATCCCCAGACATTCAAAAGTTGTGGTTACAAGGAATCATCTTGGAGACCACCTCCAAGCTCCAGACCTCAAGTTTGGCAAGAACAATACCTTTATTGTGGTTCTTATTTCCTAAGGCAGGTAAATGAGACACCACAAGGAATGGAGAAAACAATGTAGGAGAAAAAGAAAAAGAATAAGAAGAAGAATGACCTCAATTGGATGATAAAAGCATGCAAAATATTTTCTTTGTCAAGTTAATATGGTCATCTATTTTATATTATTTTTTTTAAGATCAAGGTTTCCTTTAGGAGTTTATGTTTTTAGTTTAATGTCATTCTCTCTAACCTTGGAGTGTCAGAGAAATATAGGAAAAAATTCTGATCTTTGCTAGGGTTAAGAATTACCATGTGAAAATAATCAAAAAGTATAATGAAAGAAAGATGTACAACAAAAATAATAAGAAAAATGGAAGAAAAGACCTTTGTTTCAAGGTCAATGTACCCCTTACCTGATAGACTCGAGGCGTAGTTTATTTTGATTTTGAGGTTTAAATTTTTCTACCTGAAGAAGTTGCCTAAACTTTTGATCTTTGTGTTTTATTACAAGCAAGTACGCACCAGGTTTATTTCTAGAGAAGTTTTTAAATAAGTGTGGATCAACTTTAGACCGAATATTCTCTTCATTTAACTCCTTACAAAAGGTTTCTGAGGAAACAAATTGAATTTCAATGTCTGGGTTAGCTCAGGTTAACTCCAAACAAAGAATTATCTTTGAGTTCTTTTTCTAGATCGGTAGGAAGTGTTGTAGGAAGTGTTGGGTTTTGTGGATGGTCCCCATCATTGGGTCTTGAAATTCGTGGCATGCTTTTCTGTGTTGTTGATTCAATTGTTTAATTCTTTTTCTTGAATCAATATTGTCTAGGATTTCTCTTTTGAATATGCTAGTCTATCTCATTTTAAATTTCAATTAAATTGTTGTCTTGAATACTTAACTTTAATTTTTTAATCATTGTCTAGAATTCATGTTTCGTCTTACATGTCTTAAAATTCCATAGAATTAACCCTTATTTTTACACATTGTATGTCATGTTCAAAGTCTTTTGAATCCATAATTGTTATCAATTCATGAGTTGTGCTTAGTTTACAAATTGTTTGATAAGATGTTTTAGTCAATTTTTGCGTATTAAACCTTTGGTGCATTTTCATTTTTTAGTCTTCGAGTTCTTGACTTGCTAATAGATTAGTAGTGATCCTCATAATCCATTAATTCCATTATGTCTTGGAGTTTTGTTTCATTTCATTGGATTCTTTAGGTTTTTTTCTTGGTGACAAGATTCTGTGAATTTGTTCTGGATTGGAAAATTTATTGTGAAATAAATACACGTCCAAATTACATGAAATTTTAGATCTGAGAATTTCTATGTGTTAGTCATCTTGTGTTAAAAATGCACATCCAAAAACGAAGTAGAAAAATATGATAAATCATAAAATCCTGAATGTTCATTGTTGACAAATTTTGAGCAAAGCTCTACATTGCTCTCGATTTTTAATATGTTTCAATTAGTTTAGTGCATCTTTTGATATAAAATATTTGCGACTGTATATTTTACTTTTTATTGGATGAGGAAGATTTTGTATTACTTCAATATCTATCTATTTTATCATAAGTCGAAAGAAAGTATTCGACCCTATACTCGAATTTATCAAGTTTTTGCCAATATAAAGGAAAAGTGTTCTCTGAGAGTCTTTTAACGAGAATTTTAACTTGAAAAACTTATTTTTTAAATTCTTAAACCTTAAACCAATTCAACCTTATACCCATATTTCAAGTGGTAGAAGTACATGAATTTTGTTGATAGTTGGGGTTATTGAGAGGTAATGACAAAGTATTTGGAAAGATTTTTAAAAGTATCAACTATTAGGGTGAAGTTGGTTAGGGCCATATTCATGGTCGGTAGCATCCTACTTTAAGAAGGGGATAAAGTGAATAAGACATCAAATTCTTTGAAAAAAAACTCCTATACGAAGGTAAAGTCTTTGCTATTTTGGGATGATTTCACAAAGACCCTATTAGAGTTATTGCACATCTCTATCGAAATGAACTCAACCTAAGCTTCAGAACACATATTAAAGGAGGAGACAAACTCCTCAACAAATTCCCTATTGATATACTTGGAAGGATAGGTTGCAACTTCCCCAAGTGCCAAGGGTCGACAATCGGAGGAAATTAATCTTTCCTTTTCCTCTTGGCTACGCTTAGCTCTGCCATATGCAACACTTCTTGAGAGGGAGCCTTACATTTTCTCTTAGAGGCAACAATGGCCTTGTTAGTCACCATTGCAGTGAAAACCACCGTAGTAGCAACAGTGGGGGGGGTGGAGAAATTTTTTTCACTATATCCCCCTTCATAGAACACGACTTGAGGATGATTCTTCTCCAATGGCAACAACCTCCCTACTTACCAACGGGCAATTTTGATTAGAGGAGTCAGAAAGTGAAGAAGAGGAAGTCATTGGTGTACCTAGAAGGAGAAGATGAAAGGCGAAATGGCAACACAAAATATAAGAAAATGCTCATACGAAGATTCTAATGGACACACAAAAAAGAATGAAGGATTTAAAATTGTGGCAATGGAAGGTGAAGCATTTAAAACACTACACTTTTGAGGGCAAAATGAAGGGATGGCCAAGCATTGCATCCTAGAACAACGTGGCACGGAAATGAAACGTCAATCGCCAAAGCGACTTAACATATTGAAGAAGTAAAAATCCATCACTAATGTTGAAGACCCATCGTTAATACACATTGGGAATCACATCGTATGAAAACAAGTCATGATGACTAGAAAAGTCAAATAAGCTCAACCCCATAAAATGTCACAAGCATCGACCCAAAAAGATGAATGTGAAAATACAACCTTAGAACTAATCACTCACATCGATACTCGATAAACACTAAAAGCTTATTCATCAACCGAATCGGTCCATTCACACCTCATTTATGGATTTTAAGCTTGGAGGACTTATGTACTACCACCTCCTATATATTGAGATAATATATACAATATTATTTACAATTCAAACATCTCATATATTTATATGTATATACTAATAGATTTGATTATAACTTGCTAAGTACTTACACATACACATACGTACATACATACGCACGCACATACATGCACACATACAGACTCTCACACACGCATGTACACACCCGCACATCCATGCACATCCATACACATGCTTACACACCAACATACCCATGCAAACCCACACGTACACAAACACACACACTCGAACATCACAAATACACACTCTCACACTCACATCCACACCCACACAAACATGCATGCATGCACAGACACACATACACCCAACATTAGAATATGAATGTTATAAATTTTATTAAAATATTAATTAATATGTATGGGATGAACTAAGATGACTTTTATTTTTAAGATTAAAATTACTTAATTACAAATGAAACATGTACCAGAGACACACATACACCCAACGTTAGAGTATGAATCTTATAAATTTTGTTAAAGTATTAATTAATATGTATGGGATGAACTAAGATGATTTTTATTTTTAAGGTTAAAATTACTTCTTTACAATAAATAGTTTAAATTTAATTTATAAATGTATATATTTAAATTACAATTTTATTATATATTTGCATTATTCAAATATCATAATACACTAATTATAACATTTTAATTTTTTATCTTTTTTATTTTAATATTTTAACTTTGTAAAATAAATAAAAAATCAAAATGATCAACAAATCATCGTACCTTTCTCGACTATTAGCCTGACTAACATGTTATTTTAAAGGAGTTAGGAATAGTAAATGAACTGAATTTGCTTCCATCCCACCGATTGATGACGTTCAAACATAAGAATCTTCACCTTTTTTTCATCTATTTCTCTTTCCTAGAATATAAACTTTTACCAATTCATTGAAATATATAATTTTTTAAGTAACTATTATAACAATTAATTTGTGCATATCATAATAATATTTGATTAAGCTATAATCTAGAAAAATACTCCTTTAAGGATTAAAATAAGAAAAAAAAATTAGGTAGTTATAAAATGAATTTTACAGTCATTTAATCCTAGTTTATAGTAAAATCATTAATTTTTATAACAATTATTTACAAGTTATACTAAGGAGAATTGTTTTATATTATCATTAATTAATCATTAGTTTCTTAAAACATTTATATTAATATTATTTCGAAATGAAATTTTTATTCTATTTTTAAATTTTTTTTTTATAACTTGATCATCAATAGCCAACAAATAAGGTTATGGCAAAAATTTCTTTTGGATCACGCAACATGTTTAGATTTTGATTCACTCTTTTGACCCTTCGGGTTTGCATGGATTATAAGTATTGTAATAAAAAAAATCACTTTTAAAATTTTTAAAGTGAATCTTATGTTTTTAATCATATTTTTAGAGCCATCAAGCATCAAATTTAGAAAGATTCAACTCTTTTTATTTTTTGTTTTTTATGATGAAGCCACTAGGGTTTTGAAATATATGTGATGACATGATAAGGTACATCATTCATTTTTATTCTTTTAACACCTCTGATAAGTTTGTTCTTCCCAGAGTATTCTCTTGCCATATGTAAGCATCCTGTGGTAACAGACATAAAAAAGACAAATACAAAGAAAAAGAAAAAGGAAACAAAAGGAAGAGAAATAAGTAAAAAAAATAAAGTTATTTGGTCAAAGGAAAATGAAGAAATGTTGTTTGAATAAAAATAAATACATAAAATAAAAGTTAATTTTAAAAATAAAATTTTTATCTAGAAAAAATTACACTTGTATTTTTTTAATGTTATAATGAATGATACTCATTTATTCTTAATTTTAAAATAGATATTTATCACTCTCACCATTAACGTAAATGAAGTTTGTTAAATATACATACACATAACAAGTCTCCATTAACTTCTACCTTCTAGGTGCTTATTTGTAATGCATCTTCTATACAACTTAGATAGAAAGTGATATAATTTGTATATTCTTCATCTTTATAAAGTTATCTAGTATGGAAAACTTAGATTTCATATTCACTCTTATAAGTATGAACCTTGTAAATCAACAACTTACAATTGTATAATTTAGAGAGGCTTTATGTACTTAGTCTATGTTAAGAAAAATTCAATAGTCAAAATTTTTGTATTAAGTATTATTAAACAACAAAGTATAAAATATCAAACTTTGTCTGTAAAACATCCTTTTCTTTGCAACCGATAATATAAGATGTAAGTATTTCATCTAATAGATGATACAACATGTTGGAGTCTTTTTTTTGTCGGATAAGCATTGTTGTGTTTCCACAATACACATATAGTTATAAAAACCATTGGTGGGATGATTTATTTAAATATATTATCAACAAATAGACTTATTCAACCGTAATACAATTAAGGGGGTTGTTGTATTCACAGGGAATAAAAAAAATACCAAAATAATAATATTGTTCAAAATGATGTGAGAATACAATAAAAGTTGAGTGCATATGTGGTGTAGAATAAATATGATAATTTAATAGTAAATGATATATTTAGTGAGATCGAAACTTGATTAAAAAAAAGCAATAGGTAAATGATTGAGAACAAGTGTTGGTATTGAAGTAGCTTTGTAAATCTTCTTTTGTTGTTATTTATAACTGCTTTGTATACTTTTTTTTTCTTTTTAATTATTTTTTATTTATATTTTATTTTAGTTTAACTTTAATTTACATTTTCAAAATTTATTTTTTACATTAAATTAATTTCTAAAAATATTTTGTTAAGTTATTACCCAAATATATTAATATACACCTAAATTTATTTTACCACTAACTTATCTTCATTCCAAACAATACACTTATATTCTCTCTTCTTTGTTTTTTTTTTTTCCTTTTTTACTCTATACCCTCAAAGTGAGTGATTTGATTGATATAATAGATAAAAAAAAAATAAGTTTTTAATTGATAAATTTGTAAGATTATTATTTTATCTTGTGTTTAATTTTTTTAGAATGAATAATGGTAAATTATTTGTACTTACTATCTGGTTAAAACAGTATTCTCATTACAAATATCATTCTTGCTACAATTTAGGAATTCTATTGAAAAATAACTGCGAATTATCTAACATTGCCTCATGTACATGTAAAAATGTAGAAAATAGATTTTCAAAAAAGGAAATTAAAAATTAAATAAATTTTGAATAAAAATAATTATAAAAGATTAAAACAAAATTTTAGATTACCTAAAACTTTAAATAATATACATACATTGGTGTCCTATTTGAGCATATAATTAAAATTAAATATAGAACAATACACCAAATAATATAAAAAATACGGTTAAATTACAATAATTGAAAAAAAGAAGAACTAAAGTAACATGAGTTCTTTTATTGGAGAGAGTTTTGGAAGTCATCAATCTTCGTGCATATCATCTATTGTTTTATGCACTCTCTCGAAAGTTGAGTTGATATTGATCTTCAAAATGTTTAATCATTCCTACAACCCTTAAATATCATCCCAAATTTGTGAAAGCATATTAGCATCAGAGTAGACTCGGAGTTCTAGTTTAATCTCATGAACATGGTCCTTAGGTATTGGTGCATTTGATTGTCAGGATTTTGTTTATCATCTTGGTTGAATCTACCATGTTGTCAGACACCATTGACATTAACCACATTCAATTTCTTCAAATTATTTTCATTAAAAAGTGTGACTAGACTAAGTGGGCAGATGCATTTATAAATAAGTCCACAACATATTGAGCAATGATACATCTAATAAGGATGGTGTATGGAAGTGACATCTCGTTGTCCTTGAATTTCATCATGTGTTCCATGATGTGATAAGAAAAATTAATCAAAATGTTATTTTTATGGCCCATAACATAAATGCAAAATTAGTAGTTTATGGTCTCAAAATACGCATGAACATGTAATGCAAAAGTTCGTCATTAATATTTAAACTACTTGCATTTATGACACTTTAACCTTGCATCTATGGTCTGGCCATGAAACTCAATGTCATATCATGGTCTTACTACAGCTCCTCAGGGATGTTTAAAATGATAGTTTTGTTTTAACTTTATACTTGATATTCGTCATAGCCAACCAATATGTCAGTTTCATTTTAATCTTTCTCTTGTTATCCTCATTGTAGAGATGACTAACTTCTATGACTTTAAAGTTTGAATAAAATACTCTAATAAGATCTTCATAGTCAGAGAGTTATGATAAAGACAAATTGTTCCAAACTTTGAAATTTTAAGTGATGGTCAAAGTATATACCTAATTGTGCAAAATATAGAAAATGCATTAACTTTGACGATAGAACTATCATGATGTAAAAATCCTTCACATGTTCAATCATTTGATCACACTTGCTGAAAAAATATGTTTAATTTAACACCTCTTTGATGCCTAGTAGATTCATACGAGGACTCCCCCTACAGTGGTTAGAGTTTTTCCTTTCCTTTCCTTAACACTTTCCTATCTTTTATTTGTTGAAGACAAAGTCATCATTGCAAAACTAAATATTATGAAAACATCTCTCTTTACATATTTCCTATTTTCAATATGAATATTTGAAATGAAGCAATTTACAAAATGTAAAGGCATTACATGATGATAATAAAAATATTGGACATTTATTTAAAAGGACTTCCCACACAGGTCACAAAATTTCATATTCATGATAAAAGAACAAAATAATCATATAACATGTTAGAAATGTGGAATTCAACCACTTACACTCATTAACTTCAACAAATAGTTGAGAAAAAAAAGATAAAAGTTGTCTTAAAAGTTATTTTAAATGAGTCAATTTGGTCATTTTTGTTAAATTGACTTCAATGACGTTAACTCGATCGTTACCTAGCACGCAAAGTTACACAGTGAGGTAGAAAACAAAAATTCTAACTTTCTCTCTCTTCTTTCAATGAACATTTGCTGCAAGAATAAGATGATATCGACCATCAAACTCCATTTCAAAGTCACCCAACTCTCCAATTTCAAGTGTCAAAGGTACTATTCCCTCTTATCTCTCTTATTTCACTTTTCAACGACCAAAACATTAAATTTATGTAACTTACCATATTTTTGGAAACCACTAGAGTTGAAACCAAAATCTATCACGTGAAACAGAATAGAAACCTAAAAGTTAAATCTATTGTCATCATAGTCAAATTGGGAAGGTCTTCACGGAGACTCTGCAACGTCATTCAAGAGTATCTTTGATGCTTGAAATTAGAGAGTTTGGTGACTTTGGAATGGAATTTGAAGGTTGTCATCATCACATCATTGCGACGAATATTCATTGAAAGTGACTTTATTCGACGCCATTAAAAAGAGGAAAAGTTAGGATTTTCGTTTTCTGACTCACTATGTCACTTTACGTGTCAGATGATGATCCAGTGACGTCGTTCAAGCCAATTTAATAGAAACAATCAAATTAACTCATTTTAAATAACTTTAATTTTTTTTCTAAAAAAAATATAGAGACTAAATTGAGTAAAGTCATAAGATATTGAAAAAAAAGATAATTATGCCTTTATTTTTTTAATATAAAACATATATTAATAAAATACTAAATTTATTTTATATTGTTAATTACTTTAACATTTATTTTTATTATTCATTTTTTATAATATAATTGTAAGTATTTAATCATTATTTATATTTATATTTATATATTTAAGCTATTTATTATGTTACAATAAAAACTAAATATTTATTATATTTGATTTAAAGTTAATCCACTAGATAATTCACACATAAAACTAGTTCTTTCTAAACTTTTGTCTAGTATCTTCCTAATTCAATGTCTCCCTTTTCACACTTTTTTCCTTTTCCATTTCTCCATCCTTTCTCTTTCTCTCTTTTGGTACTCAACAACAAAGGATAATCTCATTCTCCAAAATAAAATTTTTTTCTTGTCTCCATTTTCTACTAAGTCGAATTCATAATCTAGTAAAATTATTGTTTTTCTCATAATTTCTTAAAATAAATAACATACAATCACATTACAAACTTTTAATATTATTATTTTAATATTTTTTATATTATTTAATTATAAATTTACTTTTTATTATATATATTTATTAGTGTATAGATTGATGAATACATGTATATTAGTGGTGGTTTCGTTTCCCTCGCTCCTTCCCTCCCTTATCATTCGCGTGCCATCTTTCTCGCATATTAAGCGCTGAAACCGACGTACACACCTGTCCCCATTTTCTCTCTCTTCCCTGTCTTGTCTATTCTCACTTTCTCTCTCTTCTCTCTGCTCCATTTCAGTGCTCTGTCTTCTCCCCACCACCCCACTCTCCCTTTCTCTCACACTCATCCTATCATCATCATCATCATCTTCCTCAACATGCCATCCCCTTTGACCCTCCTTCTTCCCCTCTCTCTCAACGCCGCCGTTTCATTCCCCACAACATGCTGCTGACTACTCCCCCTTCCAACTTTCACTTTCCCCATTTCTTCTCCTTCGCCTTTCCCCATCTGGGTATGCTCCAGTTTCTTCATTCTCTCAAAAAGACTCGTTTTTTATTACTATCTCCAATGTTTGTTTGTCCTTCCTTTGCTGCCCACTTTTCAGTGAACTCACTGTTCTCATTATTTTTAAAAAGGGTCATTATTTTACTTTTGAATAAGCTAAATCCAACACGCGCTTGATTTAAGTTGCTTGGTGATGTGATTTTGATGGATAAAAAATTGCGACAGCTGGGTATATTTTTTTATATATTTCATTTCAAAAAAGGGATTTTGGCTGTCTGTTCTCTCATTGTTTTCTGGAATTCTTGATTTCGGAGCTGATACGTTTTTGCTCACTTTTTTGTTTTTGTTTTTCTGTTGATTATTATAGTTATTGTCATCCATTATCTCTGTGTGTCCTCGTGCAATACAATTGTTCTGGGGGGGTGTTGGTGTGCTTTTTGCTCTGTTTACTCTCACTGAATGTATTTTTTTTCATCTGTGATTTTTTGAGGTTAATTTGACTAAAATTGGTCCTTGCACTTCTCACGGCTGATGTTATGATTATTCATCTAATCACTTGGATTTTCTCTTTGATTTCAATTATTAGTTCATGGTTCATTATCATGTTGCTTGAGGAATATATGAACTAATTCAAAATGATATTTCAATGGAGACTCGTAATTTTCAAAATTCCGTCACTTAAACTTCTGGTTGTTATTGGAAGGTGTTGTGTTACACATTGTTGTTTGCTTAATAACAAAGGCTAGAAATTGATCCATGTAGCCAACTCCGTTTGGTCGTCTTCTTGTTCTTGTCCAGTTGAAACTAATATACTAACTTCTGAGCAAAAAAATAAGTATGATACATTAATACATAATTACATTCGTCAATCTATTTTGGACTATTTGATTTGTACTAGTAAAATATTATAACACTCGCATGGCGATTGTGGTTTCGTCTTAGGTACTTAGCTAACTGCATTGAAGTTATTCATCCTCGAGGTTTATGTGTTCTTTCCATGTTTCTTCTTTCTTGCTAAATATTTTTCGTGCTGGTTGGTTGATTTTATTTTTGATACTTCACTTCACAGTTATTGCTTTATCCTTCAAGCATGTTTTGTAAACAAAACAATTCTGTCAGATGTTTGCCATTGTCATATGGACTCTGATTTTAATATGTTATGGTGTATTGCATCACTGCAATGCTATTGCAATAGATTACCTTTGTGAGAAAATAATATTATGCCTCTATCTGGTAGATTTTTGCCTTCCTATTAAATTTGTAATGGATAAAAAAATGTGAGTTACATCTTGAAGTGTTATTTTATTTCTGCTTGAGATAATTTAATGCTGTTGTGAGTCAGTTTCTGTTGGTAGATTTTGTCTTCCTATGAAATTTGTGTTGTATAATGTATTGAGTTTCATCTTGAAGAATTATTCTTATTGCTTCTTGAGATAATCTGGTTCTGTTGTAAGTCTCTTTTTATTCCTGATCCCTACTTGGCTTTTGTTACATAGCTGTTTTTTGCTATCTCCAAGCTTTAAGTTGATCCAAATGCATAGCTATTTTTACAGGAATCATCCAACAACTAGTGATCTTCTGATTTAGTTGTTGACTCATGCTTGAAGATTTTATGAAATCGTTTTCTGTTTGATATTTCTTTATTTCTCACCATGCTCTTGTGAATTGATGTTATGAGTGTCACAATTGTTCCAGTGACACGATGAGTTCAAGATTTGAGACATGGGCTGTGGGATTTGCACTTGGAAATGAAGGAGAGGCAACGTTGGAGAGCTGAAGAGGATGCTTTATTACGTTCTTATGTCAAACAGTATGGTCCTAGGGAATGGAATCTTGTGTCTCAGCGCATGAACACAACTCTGAACAGGGATGCAAAGTCATGCTTAGAAAGGTGGAAGAACTACCTGAAGCCTGGCATCAAGAAGGGGTCTCTAACGGAGGAAGAGCAGCGCCTTGTAATCCGGCTTCAGGCGAAACACGGCAACAAGTGGAAGAAAATTGCTGCAGAAGTTCCAGGTAGAACTGCCAAGAGGTTAGGGAAGTGGTGGGAAGTGTTCAAAGAGAAGCAACAAAGAGAGAATAAGGAGCTCAATAGAATCCCTGACCCTATTAACAACAGCAAGTACGAGCACATTCTTGAGAGTTTTGCTGAAAAACTAGTAAAGGAACAACATCCTTCACCATCATTTGTTATGGCTTCTTCTAATGGGACATTTCTGCGTACTGACACACCAGCACCTGCATCAGCCTTGCTTCCTTCTTGGCTTTCCAATTCTAGTAGTGCTGCTGCTGCTGCTGGCCCAAGTTCCCTTTCTGTGACACTAAGTCTTTCTTCCTCAACAGTTGCTGCACCTCCATTCTCATGGTTGCAACCTGATAGGGGACCAGACAATGTTCCTTTTGTTTTGGGGAATATACCAGCTTTCAGTGAAAACATGCTGATATCTCAGATGGTGGAGCACTGCAAAGAGTTGGAAGAGGGGCAACGAGCTTTGGGTGCTCACAAGAAGGAGGCAGGGTGGCGGTTAAGCCGGGTGGAGTTGCAGTTGGAGTCAGAGAAGGCGAGCCGAAGAAGGGAGAAAATGGAAGAGTTTGAAGCAAAGATGAAGGCTCTTCAGGAAGAGGAGAGAGCTGCTTTGTGCAGAATTGAAGCAGAATACAGAGAAGAGTTAGCTGCATTGAAGAGAGATGCTGAAAACAAGGAACAAAAGTTAGCAGAACAATGGACTGCAAAGCATTTGCAGCTTACTAGGTTGCTAGAGCAGATTGGATGCAGAGGAGGGCTGCTTGAGCCAAATGCAAGATGAAGATAGCTTTTGGAAAAAGGTTCTCTTGTGACTTCAATTATATGCAGTTCACAAGATGAAGATAGTTTTGTGGTAAAATGGATATAGGTGTTCTTATGACTTCAATTGTTTGCATTTTGTGCTTGTTGTGATCTTGGTATATTTGTGTTGTAGATGTGTGCTATCAGTTTGTACCACTTGAGTAATTTCTGTGAGCACTTCAATTATAGTATCATCACTTCCAAGTATGTGAACTTAGTTTTTTTCCTCACCATACTTGCCTCCAAATTCTTTTCTTGGAGTGGCATCTGCTGAATGATTATATGTAAATGTATCTAATCTTTAGACATGTTTGAAGCTTTCCTAGAAACACTTCTACAAAGAGAAAAAAATAAAATAAAAATGAAATGAGTTATTCCATTAGATAAAATTAGTTTACCAAGTTCTTTTGTTAAAGTCTTGTAAGTTTTTTTTTTCTTTTATTGTTTTAGAAATGCTATTGGGGAAGTTTGACTTGAATAAGTAGAGACTAAACACTACCATAGGGTTGAATTAGTGTAAAACATTTTCAAAAACAAGTTTCCTCCCATATATATTAAAAATTATTATTTATATCAAATTGTTTTAAGAATTTTATTTGTTTACAAAAAATTATTATATTACATAAGTTAAATCAACTACAATCTTTATACTCTTTTCATTTGTTTTATTTTAAAAAAAAAACTTAAATATAAACAATTACACTTTTCACTCTCTTTTTTTTCATTTTGTTACTTTCCCTAATTCAAACACGTACAAGACACACATGCATAGATATAGATATGTCACTTATGTATTCTTATGCATGATTTGTTTTTGGAAGTGAAATTTTTGCAAAGAAAGTGAGAAAATCAAGAAATAAAATATTATTAAAATCTAGAAATTAAATAAAATATTATTAAAATCTAGAAATTGAGGTAAAAGATTTCATGTTTTTTTCTTTGCAAATATGCAAAGAATTGTAAGGAAATAGAATTAAATATATTTTATAATTATTAAAAATTTACATAATATCATTAAAAAATCAAAATTATCCTTAATTTTATTTGTATAAAATATTTAATAATATTATTAAAAAAATAAATAGTAATAATTAATAATAATAAAATTAAATAAAATTATAATTATATAATGATAATAATATTAATTATAATAAATAAATTTATTATTATTCAAATATTTTTAAAATCAAAGATAAATTTGTAAATTTATATTTTATATTTTTAGAAAAATTAAAAATTTCTACACATAAATAAAACTTTCTTCACACATCTACTCTAGTATACCTCAATTCAAACAACCTCACTTACCTCTCAAATAACCTATGTAGCACATACACTGACACGAAAGCTGATACGACGCAGACACGGACACAAAGATACGTATAATATCTAAAATGTAGGACACGGGAACACGAGATCTATATATTATATAATTATGAATTATATAAATTGACAATAAAGATTTATTTGCAAAAAGTATGTTTCAGATTATTTTTTGGAACAAAAAAATATTTTTCATGACTGGTTCAAAAAGAATTTTTTCTTATTTTTATAATCATAATAAAAACTTATATAATAAGTTTGAGTTTTTAGAAAATTAATGTATTTTTCTTTTTAAAATTGTGTTAGAACCGTATTAGAATTGTCAGAAATCCAACAAATATTTTTTGAATTAGACACTTCACGGATACGTGTCCTCTAATATGAATATTATTCGACACCGATACGTCATTTAAGAGAATTGTCTTAGTTTCATTACAAATAACTCCAAATTCACTCCCTTAAATTTTCTCTCCAATCCAAACACATCATTAATAAAAATTGAAGTTTAACGTCTTAAAATATGCAATTTATATTTTATGATAACTTAAAATTATAATAATGATTGAAAAATAATATATATGGCATGGCATCCAAGTTTATAAAATAGAAAAAGAACGCCTTTATTTGTACAAAATTAGACACACTCTTCCAATTCGATAATTAACAATATTAAACGATGAAAACACAGCTCATATAATTTCCTTTTATTGATTCAAATAAAAATATTGAAATATGAAATATATATTTTACTGTTCATAGTCTTAACATATCATCACCCACAAATATCTCATGAATGTATTAAATAAGATGAAGTAGTTAAAGTTTATTTAATTTTTGGATTGAATAGTGTATTTAAATTTAAATAAAGAGAAGGTATATTCTTAGAGGATTTGCAGAGTGAATAATTTAGAAAGGAGTGAAGGAGGGAGTGTGGCATTTTGAAGCACTGAAACCAAAGTACCACACTGCTCTATTAATGCCTTTTTCCTCTCTCTTTTTTCTCTCTTGTGACCCTGTGCCCTGTCTTGTCCAATTCCATCTCTTTACCTACACCCCCACCCCACCAAATATTTTCTCTCTCTTCCATCAACAATGAACCAAGCTCCTAGGTAGTTAGGGACCAACTTCAACCCTTCTTCTTCTTCTTCTTACATTTTTCACCATTTCACTCACCAACCAACCAACCAAGGATGACTTTGTCTTTGGGTTCAGGGCTTTAGGATGGTGGGGTTTGAAAAACTGTTCTTTTCTTTCTTTTTCTATCTCTCTGTGCCTCCCCACTTTTGGTGAAGTTTCAAGTTTTGTTCTTTCTGATTTTCTCTTTTGATGCTGTTTAAGGGCTCTAGATTGTGGAAGTTTTGGTGTTGTTTTGCTCCCATTGTTTGTTTCGGCTTATTTATCTTTGCTTTGGTTTTGAGCCAAGTTTTGTTTGTAGAATAATTCTTAAATCCTATGCCTTTTTAAGTATGGGATTTTTTTTATATATATTTTTAAAATGCTTACTTTTTATTGAATATTTTTTTTATAAACCAGTACCAATATTTATGGAACATTGTTGTGTTTTCTTTTATTCCAGTAGTTTCCACTATGCATTTATGCTTTGTTTTCGAGTTTGTATAGCTGATTCCATGATGACTTGAAGCACTTACCTAATGTCTTGGGAGTCTTGTAACCAATCCTGAAATTGGTGTGATTCAATGGAAAAAATTAAGGAGTGTGTATCTGTCTCATCGAAACCAATGCTTCAGATTCCATTATTCTATTTTGGAATAAAAGATAAGGAGGATAATGTTGTTTTATTGAGTGATGTGATTGTTTTTGGCTACTGCCCTTATATAATAATTAATAATTCTGAAAACTGTATATTAAAGGACCTGAAGAATTATTCAGTTTTAGAAAGGTTTGTTGCAGCCATTTTTAATTCAGTAGTATGCCAGTTAAAAAATTTCTCTGGAAGATCTTGGCAAAAATAGCCATTATTTTAATCTGCTTTCAACTTTTATACTCAATCATCACGTGTCTCTGGAAGATCTTGACTAAATAGTCATTCTCTATGTTTCTTTGGTTGGTAGATTATGTATGCTGCACATGCATTCTGCATATTGACAGTGTGCTAAGTGTTCTATTCTTAGTGCGAATTCTGTTTTCTGCATTAGGCTAGGCATGACATTGTCCTGAATTGATTTGAAGATGATCTTGCTTCAATGTTGAGCACGGTATGAATTATTATGAACACTTTGGAATCTTTAGCAGAAAGTTCCTTTCTGTTTCTATTGTTGGTCATCAAATTAACTTTCTATCACTCTTTTTTTTAGTAAACTGTTAATTTCGGACAAACACTAGAGTCAAGAAGCAAGTAAATGAAATTCAAGTCAATTGTAATTTCTGTCACTGTTGACCCAACAGTTACACTGTATTGCCATGAAAATTATTTGAAGCAATTACCTTCTTTCAAGAACTTTGGTTTTTATGAAATTTTATATAGTTTGAGCTTTGTTTAGTAGTGTTGCACCTTAATTTTGTGATTAGTTGAAATGATATGTTATTGTTGTGTTAATAGGTCTTTAATTGTTTGATCTTGCAATCATTGTTGTCATGAATTATGCAGATACAATAATGAAGAGTTCAAGATTGAAGAAATGGGCTGTGGGATTTGCAGTTGGAAATGAAGGAAAGGCAACGTTGGAAGGCTGAAGAGGATGCATTGTTATGTGCTTATGTCAGAGAGTATGGTCCTAGGGAATGGAACCTTGTGTCTCAGCGCATGAACACAACTCTGAACAGGGATGCAAAGTCATGCTTGGAAAGGTGGAAGAACTACCTGAAGCCTGGCATCAAGAAGGGGTCTCTAACGGAGGAAGAGCAGCACCATGTGATCCGGCTTCAAGCGAAACACGGCAACAAGTGGAAGAAAATTGCTGCAGAAGTTCCAGGTAGAACTGCCAAGAGGCTAGGGAAGTGGTGGGAAGTGTTCAAGGAGAAGCAACAAAGGGAGAAACAAGAGATTAACAAAGCAATTGGCCCAGTTGATAACACCAAATATGATCACATTCTTGAGACTTTTGCTGAGAAGCTAGTGAAAGAACACCCTTCACAATCATCATACCTTATGGCTGCTTCTACTGGACCCTTTATCCATACTGATGCACATGCAACTGTTCCTGCACCTGCACCTGCATCTGCATCAGCAGCAGCAGCATTGCTTCCTCCTTGGCTTTCAAATTCTAGCACCACCAATCCCTCACCTGCAATTATGCCACCTTCCCCTTCTGTGACCCTCAGTCTCTCCTCAACAGCACCTCCTCCCCCTTGGTTGAATGTAACAACACCTCATGGTGATAGCATAGTAGTTTCAGAGTTAATAGACTGCTGTAAGGAGTTGGAAGAAGGGCATCATGCTATGGTGGTGCACAGGAAGGAGGCAGCATGGCTGTTGAGAAGGGTGGAGCTGCAGTTGGAGGCAGAGAAGGGAAACAGAAGGAGGGAAAAGATGGAGGAAATTGAAGCAAAGATTAAGGCTCTGGGGGAAGAAAAGAATGCTGCTTTGGATAGGATAGAAGCAGAATATAGAGAACAGTTAGCAGGGTTGAGGAGAGATGCAGAAAGCAAGGAGAAGAAGTTGGTTGAGGAATGGAATGCAAAGCACATGAGGGTAGTGAAGTGTATGGAACAAGTAGGATGCAGAATATCCAGAATTGCTGAGCCTAATGGAAGATAAATAGAAGAAATTATTCAGAAATTTGCTCTTTATGTAGTTTGGATCTTGTAGTCCAACTATCTATTTGTATTGATCTTGCACTAGTTGCATCCATCTTCCTGAATTGAATTCTTGCTGTGTTCAAATTTCTCTTCAACTGTGTTGCATCTCAGTGAAGGAATTCTTGCTGTGTTCTAATTTTCCTGCAAACTGTGTTGCATCTCAGTGAAGGAAGGATGTGTTGGTTCTGAAGAAATTGCTACTCATTTGGGTAATCTTGTTTATATATAATAATAGTTTGAAACAGGTTTATATGGAGAACGTTTGATTGGTGCAAAAAATATGTGAACAGTGAATATAGATTGTTCTTTGATTCTATTTCAATAGTTGGTATTAAAAAATAAGTACATAAATAATGTGTCACTATCTATTTTTTTATTTTATTTTTATATAGTTATATCATTCGAATTCTCGGTTTTTTGAATTTAAAAATATTTTGTTTAGTTAGATGAAGTTAGCTTATGATTTATGATTTTTTTATTTATTTAATGAAAATAGGTTGTTTTTAACAAAGAATTAAAAGAGATATAATTAATTTACTCTTTATTTTACCAGACCGAACTTCGACCTTCATTTTTGGTTCGTGGTTGCTGATGCCCCACAGAATTCGATTCCTTGATGGTTGAATTTTGAGAATTTTTTTTTCTCTAGGGGTGGGTGAGGAAGAAGAAAGAAAAATAAAATTAAAAATAACTTTTTTGAAAGTAAAAACTGATTTTGAAAAAACTAATTAAGATTGGGAGAAATTTTTTTAAATCGTTTGAGAGGAAAGAAATTAAAAAGTTATGTAAGGTGAAATATATTTTGGTTTTGTAGAAAATATAAATATTTTAAAATGGAAGGAAATATTAAATTTTTGTGAATTTTTATTGGTCAATTAAAAATTTGAAAGGATTTTAAAAAAGTAGTTTGAAATATAAAATGAATAAAAATATATGTAGTGCATTTTTTATGTTTCAAAATAGGAAAAAGTAAAAGAAAAATGTTTTGTATTAAATAAATGTATTAAAAATTGACTTAAATTTTGGGAGTTTTTTTTTAATTTGTATGAGGGGGGAGGGGAGGGGGGAATAAAACAAACATTGTTTTTTCTTAATTGTTTTTTGAAATTAAAGTTTTGTTTATTTCTTGGTTAAAAATGAAAATAAATTAATAATATAAAAATGATTGAATTAAAATTTTGAAAGAATAATAAAGATGAAAAGAGAATGAAATGATATAGTTTATATGTGATGAAAACTATCTAGTCTTGAAACTTTTAGTTAAGAAGATAAATAAAGATCGAGTATTATTGGAGGAAAAACACTCATAAATTGAAGAATATTTGTTTTCTTCCTAATCTTGTAAAAATTGTATAGGGTAGTTAGGAATTATTTTTGGAACAAGTAGAGTAGGGTGTAAATAGAAAAGATAGTAGGGTGTAAAATAGGAAAAGAGGGGTGCAAATAGGAAATTAGACAAGGATGACATGAAAGTCCACATGTCATTTCCTTAATGGAGAGGATTTTCCTCCAATGAAGACATGTCACTTGTCACTCTCCCAATGAAGAGGATTTGCACTAATAAGGAGGTGACACTTGTCACACTCTCATTTGAGAGGTTTTGAAAGACTTTCTCTTATAAATAGGGGTCTTTTGTACATGTTTTTTAACTTTGATTTGAGTAAAGAATTGTTGTCCATTTTTTTAGAAACTTCTACTTGTCAAAGTTCTCTTTAGAGTTATTTTCTTGCTTGACAAATTTCTAGACTCCTCCTAGTAGTGTTGGCCCAACCTCAATCTAAAAACTAAGTGTTGGTCTAACCTCACTTAGATTGAAGTCATAATTTCCATCTCCTCTTTGAATTTTTCTACACTTCTTACATGTTTCCACTATCATTCATCATTTGTACAAGAAATTCAAACCAAAACATTGAAGAAGAAGATCTACACATGAGCATGCAAAGTCGGATTGCATCATTTAGCAGCCACAAAATTTCCTCTGTAGATCTTGTTAACTTGGCATACAGTTCAATCATTGTAGGAAATGGAAATAAAGACTTCCAAGTTAACAATTGAGAAACATTTTCATTAGTTATTATCTAACTAACATCATACCTTGCCCTTATGTGGTTAACTGAGCTTGGAAGTAGTACAACTTCATCAATATTGTCTGATTTGGAAGTCCCAAAGCGCCACAAAATTTCTCATTTAATGTTTCGTTTGCATCCGAGTGAACACTATTCGCTCAGATAGAAAAGAAAAGAAAATGTTGGTTTGTTTCCAATGAATTAAGCGAATTGAAAAACGTTGATTTGGGGAAGAGGGATAACAACAATCCCCTCTACCATGCAAAGAAAAATCGTAAAAGTTTACAAAAATTTACATATATCAGTAAAAAGTTAAAATTATCCTTAATTATTTTTTTATACACATATAAAATAAAACTTTATATATTATAATAAAAAATATTATATATTTATAATATAAATAATAATTAATTATAATAATAAAATAAACATATTTATATAATAATAATATAAATGTATTTAGATAGTAATAGTAAAATAAAATAAATTAGTATATAAATGTGTTCTCGCCGGTTGACTTGGGTGGAAAGTTCTGCTTCTAACCTGTCTCCTTTAGATTCTGTTCTACGTCTTCTCGTCTCATTGGAACGTGGCTTTATTGAGACAGAGGGGACTCTACCTGTTGATCACACTCCGACGATCAAGTCAGTGAGAGCTTAAGAAAATAAGATAAGTATTCAGTTTCAGTCTAGTATTCAGAAACAACGTACCTTTACCTTGGGTCTCAAGCCCCTTTTATAACTACTCTTGTAATGGCTTTCACTCACGAGAATATAATCTCAACTGGAAGCATACGTAACAGAAAAACATTATGTTCACGGGCACCTTCACTCATGGTGCTACAACAAAAGAGAATCTAATGCACCTTTATTCTCGGGTGCTTTCTACTCATTAACAACTTTATATTTTCAATTAACAGCTTTATGCATACATATATTCAGTTAACAACTACAAATATATTGATGCATACACTTATCTATTAACATATATACATATTTAACTAACAACCTCTTATTAATACCTGACAAAACTTATTATTTTAATTATTTTCCATCGGGCTTACCAATAAAACTGACCAAACTCATGACCCACCCGCTGGGCCCAACAACTGAGCTGACCTACCCACATGCTCAAATCGAGGTCCCGAGATCCCGAGTGCTCCTGCCCGATACACAAGCCCCCAGGCTCGAGCTGAGCTTGGCTAAGCGAAGAGGCTTTTGAGTGCTTTGGCAGCTGACCTGATGGTTTCTCAGTGGGTAGGTGTGGCGTAGTGCACAAAGTGTTTTTTGAGGTGACGTCTCACCACACTCAATCCCAAGCGTAGACGTGGCACATCCATCAACGGTGGGAAAGCATTGTCGCTTGCCATTCCCCTTTGAAATTCTCACTCCTACTCCACTACTCCATTTCCCCAAAATCTCCCTCCTTTCGTCTTCTTCCTCACACAATCTTTCACTCTTCAGAAAACTCCTCGCACTCTCAAAACTTCTTCTTTAAGATTTCCTCTTCCTCTTGCGCCATCAAGATCTTCTTCAGCAAAGTAAACTCTTTTCTTCACTTGCTTAACATAACATGTACTTTCTCTTTACCATTCTCCATCATCAAGCATTTATTTATCGATTATACTGCATGGGCTCATCATTAAGCCTTTCATATTATTAATCACATTACCGGAGCTGGGATCCTTTATGGATTTACCATTTTCTGTTGATAATTGTTGCTTACCGGCTAATTGCATTGCATGATTGTATGGTTCCCCTTATCTCCATTGGCTGACAAGAAACGAGATAGGGCAGTCATGCGTCCAGTTAGCTGCTAGACCTCTTTCACATTGGCATGGCTCCTCATTCCTATGATGACAATACATTTGTCGGGGATCGCCTTTATACCCCTTTCAGTCAGCAAAAACTCAAGGAACTTCTCTGCTTCTACCCCGAACACACACTTATCTGGATTCAGCTTCAAATTATATTTAGTTATTTTCGTGAATAGCTCCTCCAAGTCAACAATGTGCTGATCTCTCTCTTTTGACACACGTATCGGACACGCCTTTTAAATGGTGTGTCCATGTCAGACACACGTATCAGACACCAACACTCGTATGACACTCGTATAATACATATCGGTGAAGTGTCTAATTTAAAAAAATATTTGTTAGATTTTTGACAATTTTAACACGATTCTAATACAATTTTAAAAAGAAAAAGTACATTAATTTTTTAAAAGATCAAACTTATTGTATAAATTTTATTATAATTATAAAATTAAGGAACAAATATTTTGAAACCAGAACCATGAGAAACATCTTTTTGTTAAAAAAAAAATAAAACATACTTGTTCATGTCAATCTTTATTGTCAATTTATATAATTTGTAATTATATAACATATAAATTCGTGTTTCGTATCCCATATTTTAGAAATTATACGTATCTTCGTGTCCATATCGTATCAATGTCGATGAGTTTAAATTGGATTAAACTAAAAATTCAAATTAATTCAATTAATTTGATTTGAATTTTATAATCGAGTTAATTTCAATCAAAAAATTATTTTATATTTTTATTCATTTAAAAACATTATTCTAGAAAACTTACTAAGATATAAACCCAAGCTTGCTTGAATCTGCACCACTCACCCACAGAAGACAAAACAGCACCATCCTCACTACTCCACCCATGCTTCTCTGAAACTTTCTTTCATCATGGCCGTTCGAGCAGTAGCCACCTGCTCCCTCTTCCGCCCTCCCTCTCCGTCCCTCTTCTCCGCCACCCTCCGCCTCTACTCCTCTCGCTACCGCTTCTCCCGCTCCCTCCGTCATGCCTCCCACTCCCACGCCCGCTCCATCCACTCTGTCTTCGACACTGTCATGGAAGAGCTCCGTGCCACGCGCAGAAGCCGCCACAAGCGCGTTTCCGCCGCGGCTTCAAGGTACTCTACTACTCTCTCCTTAGCAAGGTTTATTGCCATATCTTCTATTTCAAATCGTGTAAACAACTCTGTCTGTGCCTTCAAATTGCAGTCTCGAATCGTAGGGTATGTTTGGATAAAGTTTTCTTCATCTTCCCACGCCCTTACAAAATAAATGAAAAAATAAACAAAATTAGTTTTTCTGCAAGGTATTTTATGTATAAACAAATAACTAGAAACGTTTCGATATCAACTTCATCACATTCTCTCCATAACAAGAGAGCATTAAATTAATTTGAACCTTGTTGCCCAGTGAAAAGTAACAGTTTCAAACATGGTAGTGGGAATCGCCTTAGGAGCACGGCTGATGTTGTCTGTCACGCAAAGGCTTTGCAAGCTAGTGAGGCTTTATTTATGTTGAGAAAAAAATTTAATAAAGTAAAAGAGATATGCTATCTTTAATAATGAAGATATGATATGCATTCCTATTAATACATATATAATCTAGATATTCTTTATTATATAATATTTGCTCCTTATTTTTATAATTATAACTATCTTGTTCAAGTTGGAGCATAAGTCATATGTGTCCGGTTTGCTGCAAATAGAATCGATATTTGATCCTCTTAAAAATTTTGTGAGTATGTCAGCTAATTGTTCACAAGAGTTGACAAATTGAGTGATGACTCTAGTTTTCTCTTATGAAATGATAATTCTCCTCACTATGTTTCGTTAGAGAAAGAGAGGACTAGAGGCAATGGTAATACTGCGTAGTTGTCACATATAAGGTGCAGTTGAGAATTATTTTTTCAAATTTAAGCACTTTGAAGAGTTGTTTTAGCCATATGAGCTCACACGTGACTATCACCATTGCATGTATTTTGCTACTACACTTGATCTTGCCAAAACATTTTTTTTCTTACTTTTCCATGATAAGAAATTACCTCCGACTAGAACACAATATCTTGAAGTGGAGCGTTTATCACTTGGTGTGATGTAATCCTTAAGAGGATGGTAGAATCTTGATGAACTCAAAAGGGGTTGAAAAAGAGAAAGTCCATGGAAGAACATTGAAAGGTTGTGAAATCATGGGTTCCATGGCGATTCATTTTTGCAACTCAAGAAAACAACATGTAAAAAAACAAGAACAATTTTCAAAATGAAATAGAAACTGGATTTAGAATTGAAATGGGGTAAAAACACAAAGATAATTGCACAAATTGAAATGGGAATAAAACACAAAGGTAAAAACACAAAGATGTTTCTTAAAGGATAATTGCAGGAAGATTTACCACTTGAAATTTTTTTTCAAGATAAGAACCAAAACAAGAGAAGAACTCTCTCATGACCCACAACACCAAGATATATCTCACAAAATGATTTCATATATTCTTCAAGAGTGATTTACAAGAGGCACTAGCTTCTTTATATAGAGAATGTCACAACCTAGACTAGGAAAAGACACCCAACAAGTGTTTAGAAAATTTAGAAAAGCCAAATGTAAATATAAGACTACTTAAGCTAAAGTTAACTCAACTAGTCATATGTTTAATTCTTAGTTAATTAGTAAATTACTAATTAATTCTTGCACATGGGTGGTTCCTTGAAATTAAGGAGAGACACATGATTGTTCCTAACTTTAAGGCAAAACTCATTATTACACCTTCAAGAAGCACTTGTGGCGCATGGAGAAGTTGAAAACCATGTGAAGTAGTTATAACCATCATTACACTCACAAAGGTAACATTGTTTAGTAAGAACAAATTCAGTAGTTGTAGTGAGATGAGATTTGTAGCCCAACCCACTAAACTATAACCCTATTTTGGAAGCCCAAGTGGAATAGTTAGACTTGTTCATCTCAGTAATAATAATTTGATTAGAAAAGATGGTAGATTATGTTCCAGAGGTTGATGTGGTGTTAAAAGACATTTTCTTAGGAAAGAGAGACATTGAACTGAAACCATCTGTTTCTGAGACAATACAGAGGCTTTATTTATATTGGTAAAAGAAGTCAATGAGATTTAAGATCCTTTAATAATAAAGATATGATATGAGAATAAATAAACATGTTTTTAATATTACATATATAATTTAGATATTCTTGAATATATAGGATTTGCTTCTTATTTCTATAATTATAACAAAGGTGAAGTTCTTACCATGAGGAACACACTTTCGAGCATGAAGAGGTTGGCAAGGGAAGGAAACACGCTTGAGAAAGCAACGTATATTATTCTAGAGAGAGCAAGATGAGTTGGGAGAGGGAGAGAGGGTGTGTTTTGCGGAGTGACTGCGAAGCAACACTTTAAAAAGAAAAAGAATTGGTGTGGAAGGTGAACCAAATTACTGTGAGGATCAGCTAAATCTTATAGTGTGAAAAAGTGATTGATCATAGAACACATGAGTCTCTAGTCAACCTTAGAATTTACCTATGTTGGAGGTTCTACATCATCCAAAGATTAGAACATTTCATAGTATATAAACAAGTGCAAACCTCACCTTATGACCCGGTTTTGTAAAGTTGAATTAGGCTAAAGTCCCCTTCTTAATAGGTATTAGAGCCATTTGGAGCCCATCCTAGTGAAAGTTTGTTGGGTTTATCAAGCTACCCGCTATCGAACCACCCATAAATATATAGTTCCACGCACAAGTTGGCAGCCTCGGCGTGAGAGGGTGTTTTGGACATTTCATAGTATATAAGTGGGTGCAAACCCCACCTTATGAGCCGGTTTTGTAAGGTTGAGTTAGGCTTAAAGTCCACTTCTTAATAACCTAGAAAATTAGTTTAAAAATATAGGGACATTATTTTTTCTATTAAGGACATTTCATGTATTTAGTTATGCATTAATTTTAGTGATGCATTTATTTGAAACTTTTGATCTTATTACTCTCCACTTTGAATATGGAATTTATAGTATCACGATATAAATGGAACAAATTTTGTTAATTGCTTGAAATAAATTATGTCATAGAATCCTTATAATACAAAGGCAGGCACTAATGGTTTAGAAAAATATGCTGTTCTTTTTCCAAGTGCAGTATATTTTCTTTTTTATATATTTTTGAAATCCTAACAATAAGTAATTTTTCCTACAATAACTATGGTTTGTAGTTTAAAGAATATACAAACAAAAGCCTGCTTCATGTTCTAGGCTCCAAAAATGGTGGTGTTTTTATTTTATTTTAAAAGGAGACACTGAAAAGTTAGAAGTTGAACAATTTTCTGAAAAACTTCTGTCAAGAAAGTTTTCAGAAGGAATAAGTAATTGTATCCAAAATTTGTTTTCTTTTCATATTTTTATTTGCTACTTATGTCTGTTGTTCTGTTTACAGGAAAATTGTTAATAAGGTCTAGTGGTTACAAACTTTTAAGTTACGTGAAAATCTATTTTCTGTAATCAACTTTCCTAGAGTCACATTTGAAAATATTGCCATAGAAATCATCAATAGTAATTTTTTTATAAAGCTTGATCTGGTATTTCCTAGGCTTCTGATTGCTTCAGTTTTTAATTTTTGTATCTATTTGGCAGCATGGGATTGTTGAATAAAGAGCTTGTTGAAGATAGACTTGTGAATCGTTCATTGCAGAAAGGGTTGCTTTTGGAATTCAAGAAGGATTCTGATAGAGTATTGCTAGCAGTAGCTCAGAGACCTGATGGCAAGAAGAACTGGATGGTTTCTGATCAGGTTCTAGTTGAAACAACATAATGCGGCATGTTTAATAGGTTGCTAGGTGTTGGTTCTTCTTGCATTTTTTATAAATGCTAAATATTGCTGGATTGTGTAGTCTAACTTTTTTGTTGGTTTTGTTGGGCTGAAGAATGGTGTCACTTCTTCCATCAAACTGCAGCAAGTGACATATATTGTTCCTGGTATTGATAATTTTGACCAAGCAGATATCACAGATTTTGCACTAAAGGCTCAGGATAACATGGTCAGTTCCTGTTCCACAATGGCTATGGTAACAGATAAGCCAAATTTATAACTTTTTACATTTGTCAATTACTAAATTCTTGATGATATGCAACAGGACCCATCTCTACTTGAATATGCTTGGGTTGAGCTCCTAGAAAAGAATAAGTCTGTCACAGTTGAAGAGTTGGCTGAGGTAATATGCTTTATTGACTAGATGTCAAAGCATGCTTTTCTGTCCATACTTGAGTTGCTTGTTCTGCAGATAATTTATGGCAGCACCGAGCCCCTTGAGAGCTATTCCGCTCATCTCTTGCTATCAACAGATGAAGTATACTTCACTATATTGGAGACTAAAGGAGCTCGTTCCATTTATGGACCTCGACCAAGTAGGCAGGTATATGTATTAGTTTCACATTTACGGTAGTTTTTGAAGATTATGGATTGTTCATTGCTCATAAGTTATGGACCTCCTTTTTGGAGTATTTTCCTAACGTATACACATGTGCTCCAGGGAGAGTCTTGTGTTACTTTAGTTGTTTTATTTTTACTCGTTGTAAATTACTTGTGATCTAGGATCAGAGAGTAGTAGTATAAATCCAGTACTTACGAGCAGTAGGTAATTACTGTGATGAATCAACTATCTAATAAAACACCAGTTCATAAAATAATGAAATATAATAAGAACACTGTACTACATTGAGATATACTTACTTCCCCCGGGGACACAAGTCTCCTTGTGAGGTACAATACAACAATCCACTTGTTGTCCCAAAGATGAAAGTATCTTACAGAGAGTATTCCTTGTTCTTAGACTTCAAATAACTTCACCCTCCCCAATTATAGATATGAATTTCTCAATTATGCTGAAGAACTAGTGCATTGGATCTTATGCTGGACCTGAACCAAAGATGTGCATCATAGGGTATACTCGAGAAGGAAGAAAATGAGTCTAGGAGAAATAGAGAATTAATGTTGAGTTGGCTTTCAATTAATGCATATGTTGGGGTGGGGAGGGGGAATTCTGTTAGAGGAGACTCTGTCAGTATGATGTTGCTAATAGGTCAGTAGGGGAAGAGGAGGGGGTATTGATTTTGATTATATTGAGTTAGTCAGGAGTGTCCCTCTTTGAATTGGACAATGGGCTCTGGTTGTCTTTTCGCTTGCTGTAAGAGTTTGTTAGCTCCTTTCTTTCATTGAATAATAGGATTATACCCAAATCTTTTCTGGGATTTCTATCAAATGTCTACTGTTACGCCCAAAAGAAATATTAATAGAGACTTGCAGAAATATAGATTATATTTTCCCGAATCATACTTGATACAATACAATAAGTGGTATAAATAAGAAAGAGGAAATAAATAAGTACACTAATGTAGCACTTAAAATTAGGAGAATATTTTCCTATAAATGCTATAGTTAAATAAAAGTAAAACAAATTTTAATTAATAATTACAAATAATTCTGATATGACCTAGACTCAATCAGAATCTATGGTTCTAATTGATTTGGGCTGTGGTTATGATACATAGCTGCAAAAGTTATTTTATATGCATAGATGTCATCATAGAGTCACTAAAATAGATTTGCCATTACAAAACAAGTTATTTTCTATCACCTCCTCTAAATAATTAACTACCTCCTAACTTGGATCTTAGTTCCTATTGCAGCCATAGAAGTGTGATGATAACTTCTTATTGTATGAACTGTTCTAAGAAAGTGGACTTTAAACCTAATTCAAACTCACAAAACTGGTTTGTTTTACTAGTTATTTTGTGAAATGGAAAGAAAAGTCTAATATTTTTATTGGAATGACAGGTTGAGGAGCTAATTAAGAGGAAGCATGCAAAGGAGGCTGCTGAGAAAGAACTTCAAGAGTTTATTGAATTACTGGCCTCTGTGAAGTCCATGTCTTTGCAAGATAAACCTCCGAAATCTTCATGGACCAATGATGAGAAAATTTGGAAAAGAATTGAGTCACTTGTAGCATATGCTATTGATGCATGTAAAAGTGATGAACAAAGGAAAACAGCTGGGATGGTAACTTTTCCCTAAAGAATTGTTTTGATTTAATATATCATTGTAGAAATCAGGGTTTGTTTGGACAAGTTTCTCTACAAGCACTTCTAGAGAAAATAAGAAGAAAAAAATGAAATGAACTTTTGCATAAGCTAAAATTAGCTTAAGCACAAGTTAAAAAAAGAAAATTTAGAGATACGAGAGAACTTCTACATATTATAGCTTCTCTAAATTCCCTTCTATACTTATGGAGAGTTTTATTTAAATTTTTCTTATTTTTCTTTCCTCTAAGTGTTTGTAAAGAAGTTCATCCAAACAGATGCTTGTGTTTTTCTTATACGCAAACAATATGAAGAGATAAGAAAACAATGAAATGGAGAACTTTGCATGAGATTCTTGAACTTATTTTAATTAGACTCTATCGAAGAATTGGATCAAATAGAACTCTACGAAGCTATGCATATTCAAGTAGCAATTACTAGTCTTGGCATGAGAAAGGATGATCTTGGTGGATCCTTTCTTGGTAGTTTAGTATAATAACACTGAATAATAATGTATCTCTAGAATGTTGTTTATTGTTAATGATTAATTTAATAAATTCATCTTCTCTGTTACTAGCAGATACTAAAGGAATTGGGTCTGGCAAAAACAACTTCCTCAGCTGTTAAACTTCTGATAGATATTGGATATTTTCCTGTACATATCAATCTTGATCTGTTGAAGTCTGGTATTCCCACCGATCATTCAGAAGAAATCATATCTGCTGCTCAGACTCTTTTATTGGACACATTTGATCCAGACAAGGTGGGTTTCGTTTTCTTGACAACATTGCTAAAATATGAGATCAATCATATATGTTTTAATGGCAGCATTCTTTATAATGGTATTTTAAGTTGCATGGAATTAAGATGATGAAATTATTTGACGTTACTTGAATTTGGATATGATAAAAAAAATCAATGAGTGTCTTACACACTATACTAGACTTCCTTTGAGCAAAAAATCTAGGAGGTTGCTCTATGTAAATTTTTTCCTCAAGATCACCACAAGGAAAACATTTTTAATATCAAGTTGGTAAAGTGACCAATGGCGAATAGTAGCTATTGCAAGGAAAAATATAATTGTGTTGATCTTGGCCATGGGAAAAATAGTGTCATAGTAGTTAAGTCCATAAATTTGTATATATCCTTTGGCTACGAACCGAGTTTTAAGGCCCAACTTCACCATTAGGCCCAACTTTAATGCATAGGCTCGTCTACATCCAATCGATTTATTTCTAGAGGGAAGAGGAATAAACTGCCACATGCCATTGCTTGTAAAAGCTTGCATTTTATCAATCATGGCTTGTCGCCATCTAGGATGATTAAGTGCCTCATGAATAGTTGTAGGAATAATGGTGGTAGACAAAGAAAAAACAAAAGAATACGATGGAGATAGGTGATGATAACTCAATATTATTAATAAGATATGAATTACGCGAGTAGACCACATACCTTCTTAAGAGAAATAGGTTAATCTGAGGTGGGGTAATGTGAAAGAGTTGGTGGAGAAAGACACGTGGCATGGAAGCTATTGGAGAGGATCTGAATCTTGAGAAACTTTAGGAAGTGTAGGAGAAGCTTTTTGGGTCTTATATTGGTATGTAAGGAGAGGCGGTGGGGCAATGTTAGATTTGGGTTGGAGTTAGAAGAAGCCAAAATCACCAGAGGACCAAGGGTTGGAATAGATAAAACACGTTGAATGGAAACACGAGTTCCCATAGAGGATGGGGGAAAGGTGTATCCTAAAAAAAGTGACATCAATTGACATTATATTTTTTGGTAGTTGGAGAATAGTGATTGTATCCTTTTTGAAGGCAGGAATATTCTAGAGAAGCACATTTAATAGCCTTTGCAGAGAGTTTATCTAAACCTAAACAAACATTATGAATCGAACAAATGTAACTACACATTCTAGGAGAGATAGGAAATATCGGACCATTGCAAAAAATAAAAAGGGATTTGATTTTCAAGAGAGGAAGAAGTCATTCTATATATTAAAAAAATAACAAGCAGTGAGGATTGCATCTTCGCAATGATGTATAAGAACATTTGTATCAACATTAGAGACTATGCACTTTCAATGAGATGTCTATTCTTATTGTCTAGAATGCCATTTTGTTGTGATGTGGGGAGACAAGTGAACTGATGTAAAATATCATATGAGTATAAAAAGAAAGCTCAACAAAAAAAATATTCTTTAGCATTGTCACTTTGGAAGATTTTAATTAGTTTTTCAAATTGTGTTTTAATCTCATTAAAGAAGGGGATGGATATGGAAGAATTCATCAATGAAGGCGACATAATATCTGATAGTGCCTTCATCCACATGCTTGTTTTCTTGGAGTTTTTTGAGGAAGTTGACGGAAGCTTGATGTAGGAATTGGAACAAGGATGACTCTAATGGAGCTATGGATTCCTTGAAGGTGCATGAAGAGTAGGGAGAGTGATTGGTTGGGCCATTTCACTTGAAGAGATGAAGAAGAAGACCAAATGTGTCTATCCTAGAGAGGCTTAGACAAGAGAGTGTAAGAGCTAGCAACTTGGAAGCATAACACTCAAAGTTGATCTTATTATTTCATGAGCCAAGCACCCCTTTAAATAGTGTAGAGGTCCGACCAAAGCTTACAAGAAAAAGAGGGAAAATTCAAATGCAATGGATTTGAAAATGGCGCCCAAATGAAGTCACATTGCAAGCATGACCTAGGTGTGCTTCATGGGACTAATTTAGGTCTAAATGACCGGCCTAGGTTAATTAGGAGTCTTAATGAAACCCTAATTTAACCTAGGTTGGTTTTTAGATGCCTAATTTCAACCCTAATTCAATTAAGAAAATTAAAATTAAATTTCCTACACTTTTAGCAAGAAAATTAAATTCCAGTCTAGAGAAATTACACTAGGTTATGACATTTTTAAACATATACAGAAGGGTGCCTTTGCCATCAGTAGCAGAGTCCCAATCTTCTTGAATCTTCCTTGCCATTGACCTAGTGGTTGGTCTTGAGTTGGGCCTTCTACCATCAATATCTAAAACCAAAAGATGTGACACAACTAGGTTTCAAAGTATCTGAATGAATGGTAGAGGAAACTAAGTTACATATTTTTTCAGTTTGTTTTTAAAAAGATGACCTAACATGTATTACTAGTTGACATGATTCACATTCTAATTCTTGTAGTTTGCTTAAGGCTAGGAGCCATTGTTATCTTCAACTTGGCTAGACCTAGGTGACCCAGATGATCATGCTCAAGCTTTAGGTTGAGGTAGCAAAACAGGATACAAGTGGGCTTGGTTTTAGATAGTATAGTCCTCGCGATTCATGTCCTTTGCTAGTCAAAAAAACCATACCATGTTCCTATATCACAAAGTGTTGGATAATTAAGAGATAATTATTCCATAATTAGTGCGGATTTCATTTTCTATTTATTAGGACAGATTTGATATCTTTTGGTGATTTGATTTGATTTGTATAGCTTTAATTACCTATTATTTCTTGCTTTAATTACCTATTATGTCTTTCCTTAATTAGGTTGTAAATAGTCCATAAATTTAGACAGTAATCACAATTGTAAACACATTCAGAAATGCATTCAATCTTCTTTCAACTCAAAGGAATTAGCATCAAAGGTTACAAAACAATTGAGTTAATTAGTTTAGAGAGACTAAAGTATAAGGACAAATATGAAATGTGCAAGATAAAATTAGGATTTAAAGGAGATAGAGTAACTCAACCAATTCCTTGAGATGTCACTTTGGATCCGATGTCTATAGCAACAAGTTGGGGATTTAAAACAAGGGCATCACCAATCATTCATATGATTTAGGAATTTGAATCAATTAACAATTGTCCTAAAATCATGGTAATTCTAACTATCTAGATTTTTTATTCTCTTATGTTTTACTCCCTTTCATAATGTTTATGTACCTAATACTGTAGAAGGATGGATTAACCAAATTCTTCTGCTAGATACTTGACCTGTACAACCACCTTAGTTGTTTTAAATTGCTATTGAGGCAGAACTCAACTTTTCTTACATCTTGTTGTTCTATTTTACCCTCGTAATTATTGTAATTGTTATTTATCACATCTTAATATCTTGTTTTATTTTGTTCAGACTGACAGGAAGAATCTTACTGATTTAAAGGTCTATGCCATTGATGTTGATGAGGCTGATGAGGTGACCTTTTTTTTATTGATTTGGTAGATATTATATAAAGTGTTACTCCATTTATCATTGGAAGCTTGTTAGTTTATTAACTGACGATCCATAATATTTAGCTTGATGATGCTTTGAGTGCTACAAAGTTGCAAGATGGCCGGATTAAAGTTTGGATACATGTTGCAGACCCAACTAGATATGTTCAACCTGGAAGTATAGTGGATAGGTATCTGGTTGAGATTCAAAGAGATATTTAATTGTGTATTCAGTGTTGTGTGTTCCTCAATTTGTAAATCTACTTCATGGCTTGCAGAGAGGCTATGAGAAGAGGAACTTCTGTTTTCTTGCCCACTGCTACATATTCTATGTTTCCAGAAAATCTTGCCATGGGGGGCATGAGTTTGAGACAAGGAGAGCTTTGTAATGCAGTTACTGTATCAGTTGTGCTGCATAATGATGGCAGGTAAATTGAAATGTGTTGGTAGCATTGTGTGGTATAAATTCACCTGCTTTAATAGGAGTAGAACATTTCACTGTAGGAAGTGAGATAATCTGTTAGATAGAACCTGTCCTGAAGTGTGAAATATGGCTAGTTGTTTGAGGAATTAATAGAACTCCAAATATAATAGGTTAGAGGAACAAGGGTGTTGTTGAAGCATGTAATATGGAAGGGGAGGTTTCATCATGAATGACTTGCAAAACCTTTATTTTTTTTCCTTTTTGTTTAATTTATGTAAATGTGCTTGTGAAAAAAATGTGTAGGCAATAAGCAATAATAATGGAGTTACTTTTCTTGATATAAAAAAGAAACAATAAATTGGTATTTAAAGGAAAAACGAAATCCTAATAAAAGGAAATAAATCTCTAGACAAAGACTCTATATCTGGAGCAAATCTACCAAATAAACTTCTAATCCAATCCCTTAATTTTAGGGATTTCTTACAAATAAATTTATATTTATTTATTATCCAGTCAATCTATATTGACTGTACAGTAAATATAAATATTTACACCCATATTTCAACACCCCCTCTCAAGTTGAGGAATAAATGTCCTTCATTCCCAGCTTGGTTATGAGATTATGGAAGTCTGAGCAATGTCCGATCGTGTGTGGGCCAAACATATTAATCTTTCTACCTGTCTTTGACACATTTTTTTTGTCTACTGCTGATTCCTCTTCAGCCTTGCATAACTTGTGATTAGGATCCATTGGAGTTCACACTGGTCTGCACCTAATTTTCCATTGGAGTTTCTACTAGCAAATCAGTTATATATTTTTGCTACGATATGAAAATTCCCTGGTTAGAGTATGATACTTCAATCCCTAAAAGATACTTTAATCTTCCTAGCTCTTTTAGTTCAAATTCCTGGAACAGTCTCTGTTTCAATTCTTCCTTCCCTTTTTCATCATTTCCAGTCATTATAATACCATCAACATAAACTAGAAGTCTTGTTACCCCCTCTTTCCTTGAATGTTTAGTAAATATAAGTACTAACTCTTGGGGCTGAATCTCTAATTGTTCCGGTATTTTCCCATTGCAGTTCAATGATATTACGAGTTTCAGTTTGTAATTCTGCCCCAAAATTAATTTGCTTAGTTGTAGATTCATTTTTGGAGGCTTTAGTTAAAGCATATGACAGAACAAAGGGTTCAAGGTGATCATAACAATCTTTTGAAAGAACTTCTTGGGAGTTAGTATTGGAGAAAAAGTTTTGGTTTCAATGAAGATGACATCAATGGAGATATACAATTTTTTAGATGAAGGGATATAACACTTGTAACCTTTTTGAGTTGCTGAATAACCAAGAAAGACACATCTACCAGCACGGGGATCAAGTATGTCTCTATTTTGGTTGTGTATATGTACAAAAGTTATGCACCCAAATATTCTAGGAATGAAGCCATTTGAGATCTTAAAGTGGGGGAAAAAGGTTTTTAGGGTTTCAAGAGTACTTTTGTTCTCTAGTATATCTGTGGGAAGTCTATTTATTATAATATGCAGCAGTGAGGACAACTTCTCCCTAATAATTTTTTGTAACTTTTCCTTCAAAGAGAAGTGCTCGGGTGGTGTTAAGCAAGTTGAAATTTGAAATACAAAAGCAACTACAACAAATATCCTGTATCATTGTGTTTTTTTGCGAAACCTCAGGGTATGCCACCAAGTAGAAAAATTGACCATAAAATTCCATAATGGCATGGGTAGATCTAATAAATGTTCAACTCTGCATTTCTCCTTACACTAAGAAGAATGAGACTGAAAAACAAGTTAAAAATATGCTGGTCTTAGGAATTATTCAGCCTAGCAGTAGTTCCTATTCAAGCAAAGTAATTCTAATTAAAAAGAAAGATGGCAACTGGAATTTCTGCATTGATTATAGAGCTCTCAACAAAGTGATTGTACCAAACAAGTTTTCTATTCCTATTTGTTGGAGATCCCACATTGACTAGAGATTAAGACATTTCATAGTATATAAGTGGGTGCAAACTTCACCTTATAAGCCGGTTTTATAAGGTTGAGTTAGACTTAAAGTTCACTTCTTAATATTATTATTGAGGAGTTATTAGACAAGTTAAATTATTGCTAGCCTCTTTTGTTTGGATTCGAAGGTTAATACAAGAATATCACTTGACCATTTCAGGGGGACAGGGACATTGGTGGTTTGTCGCATGTATGCATGCTTGGCTCAATCTATGTACTTGAGAGGATGGAAGAGATGATAACTAAGTTGGTAGTAGCTCTCATGCATGTCACCATTGTAAACATTAGGTTGTTACCTGTAGGACTACTACATTCACTTCCTATTCCATATGCCACATGGGAGGATACCAGTATGGATTTTGTGATGGGATTACCTAAATATAAGGGGTATGATGTAATTTTGGTAGTGGTGGACAAATGAATACAATCAAAATTCCCGACCAATAAAACTAGCCACACATGATTCCAATACCCAAAAATATGCAAAACTTAAGACCTGAAAGATGAACAAACAAATTTTCTCTTCAACTTCCTTCCATAGAGTTTGTATACTCTTTTTTGTCAATGATGGGATACCTTTTAGAAAATGAATTTTAAACTTAACTCAACCTCACAAGGTCTGTTTGTAAAGTGAGGATTTTGCACCCACTTGTACTATAAGTTAGTTATATCTCCAGTTGATGTAGGATCTTCGACACCTTCTCATGCTGAGGACTAGACATCTCAAGCATGGGAATAAAAGGAGGTCCGATAGCAAGTGACACGAAAGGCCCACAAAACCTCACTAGGATAAACTCTTATAAGCTTTGATACCGTCCTAAAAAGTGTACTTCTAACTCAAACTCACAAAACCAACTCGTAAGGTGAGATTTGCACCCAGTTATATTATATTATTTCACCTTATCTCTAGTCGATGTGGAATCTCCAACACACTGTGTCACGTTGAGGACTGGACATCTCGAGCATAAGACTAAATATTAGGTGGTCCAACAAACCTGATTATGATAAGCTATGATACCATCTTAAGAAGTGAACTTTAAGTCTAACTTAATCTCACAACAGCGACTTGTAAGGTGAGGTTTGCTTCCATTCCACTTATATCTTGTAATTTGATTACTGTTAACTTTTCAAGCATGTAAGAACTGAAGTCTTTACTTTTCTATATACTCAGGTTCTGCATTGCTAATTCCTTTTCTGTTGGAACATGTTAACATATAGGCACAGAAGTTTCAAGTGAAATATGTGCTGAACCCCTGCTTTATTTTTTGTGTCAGTGGATTCTTCAAAGACATTGTAGTAACAATAATAACTAAATGACTTCTGCTATTGATGCCCTATGTGGGTGTGTAACAGCATTGCAGAATATTCAGTTTTTAACTCAGTGATTAAACCAACATACATGCTGACATATGAGAGTGCATCCGAGCTACTCCATTTGAATCTTCAGGAGGAGGCTGAGCTCAGAATTTTATCTGAGGCTGCAAACCTTCGGTCAAATTGGCGCTGTCAACAGGTATGTTGTATTTTGTTCTTTTAACTCAAGCGTATCAAATTTGTGTTTGTAGGTATTTGAGTTTTTTCTTTCTTCCTTTTGATAGAAGGAATTCATTCTAGCTTACATCATGTAATGTTCTATATTTAAAAAATCACGTATCTTGTATTCAGTTGATGAAGGTTTTCCATTAACTTATCAATGATTCCAAGTTATTGCAGGTTCTCACACTACCTTAATAACCTTAGACCTGTCAATAATTTGTCCATCAATATGTATATTATGTCAAGAATCTTTGGTCCATTCCATGGAACCTAGTATTATATTTCTGAATAACAATGTTAGTAGTTTCTTCTGGAATTTGATCTATCTCACATAACTTGGAAGTTCATTACCTCTCTTAAGTTACACAAGCATGCTTTATTGTTTTATATTTTGTTATTTAGCAAAGCAACCACAAATATTGTTATTGTATCATGATTGGATAGATGGATGTCATTTTTTACCTGTTTTTTTTCAGCTGTAGAAAAGCTTCTTTGATCTAACACGCATAGGAATGTCTAAACTCTATATTGATTATATTTCAATAATAGTTTTTAGCTGAGTGCTTGAATGCATATGGCTTAGTGATTGAAACCCTTGCATGTGAATTCATAAAGGCATATGGAATTAGTTACAAGTATTAAAAATTGTTGAAAATTAATTTCCTCTATAAGTAAACATTTAATCTTTCTGGCCTTGTTCAGGGTGCAATTGAGACGTCAACATTAGATACTCGCATTAAAGTGTCTAATCCAGAGGATCCAGAGCCATCATTAAAACTTTATGTGGAAAACCAGGCAGATCCTGCCATGCGATTAGTCTTTGAGATGATGATACTCTGTGGGGAAGCTATTGCCACATTTGGATCTCGAAATGACATTCCCTTACCATACAGGGGACAGCCCCAATCAGACATAAATGTTTCTGAATTTTCCCATCTTCCAGAAGGACCAGTTAGAAGCTTTGCCCTGGTCAAAGTAATGCGTGCGGCTGAAATTGATTTCAGGAAGCCAGCACGCCATGGTGTTTTGGGGATTCCTGGTTATGTTCAGTTTACATCTCCCATCCGTAGATATTTGGATCTTCTTGCTCATTATCAGGTAAGTGGTTTTCAATTTTATAATTCATAGTTATAATAGATTGTAGATATTGATGCTTCTAGATACTTTCTATGCAATTTTGAATTTTTAAGGAATCAAAAAACTGAAACAATATGAAAATATCATGATACATTTTCCCTTCAATGAGGGACAGGATGCAAACTGTGCACAACTGGCATTATGAAAAAGATTTCACCAGTTAAGAAAAATACTGCAGGTAAAATCAAGCTAAAAAAATTTTCAGCATGCAATTTTTCTGGAAGTTATTGGGTGTTGTGTCCATATTGAGTAGAAAGAACTACTTGATTTACCTGGACGAGCAGTGACCACCATCTTTGATAAAATGTCTGTCCATTTCAATATGTTCAGTTCTATCATGTTGTACTGGGTTGTGAGCTATGCTGATGGCAAATAATATAGGCTCATAGGTCCATCCCACTTTATCTTCAAGTCTTCTATAATCATAACAGCTCACATATTTCTTGAGCCATTGCTCGAACTCTGCTTCAGCACTAGACCTAGCTACCTCACTTTGTTTACTAGGTTTCTACTAAAGAAGGTGCAATAACCAGCAGTGACCTCCTATCCACAACTGAACCTGCATAATCAGAATCAGTATATGCTTCAAGACTAGCATTCTTGTTTCTTTTGAACAAAATTCCTCTTCCTGATGTCTCTTTTAATTATTGGACAATTCTAAGAGCAACTTGTAATTGTGCTTCCTTTGGTTGATGCATAAATAATTGGCTTACTAGGCTCACAGCTAAAGCAATATCTGGTATAATTAGAATTAATAGAAGAAATATGAATAGTAAATAATATATATCTATTAGGAATTCTATTATCCCATTTGGAAGATAAATAAGTCTTCCTATAAGTCTTTGGTACATTTCTTTATTTACAGCCACACCATCCACTTCACTTCCCAACTTTGTATTTGGATCAACTGGTGTGCTTGCTGGTTTGCAAGCTGTTTTACTTGTTTCATGTAGCAAGTCAATAATATATTTTTGTTGAGATATGAAGATCCCTTTCTTGGAATGAGCAACTTCAATTCTCAAAAAATATTTTACCTTCCCTAAAGTCTTGATTTCAAATTCTTTGCCAAGATATTGGCTTAATCTTTGTTGTTCATGTTCATCATTTTCAGTAAAAATAATATCATCCACATAGATCAATAAAATCATTAGTCCCCTTGAATCAGAGTGCTTGATAAATAAAGTGTGGTCCTGTTGACTCTTAGTATTTAAGACTCATCATGACTTTCATGAACCTCTCAAACCATGCTCTAAGTGACTGTTTCAACCCTTACAATGCTTTCTTCAATTTGTAAGCTGTGTTGCCTCTATTTTCCCTGTATATCTAGGTGGTACTTCCATGTATAGGAGTGTTTTTTACATCAAATTGTTAAGTTCCACTTATGGTGTGCTACCAAAAGATAAAATTACTCTGACCATGTTTATTTTTGCAATTGGTGCAAAAGTCTCCAAGTAATCCACTTCATATATGTTTGAGTGAATCCTTTGGCCACCAGCCTAGCCTTGTACCTTTCAATGGTCTCATCAGCCTTGTATTTTACTATATATACTCACTTGCACCCAACGGCCAGGTGGTAAGGGTGACTAGCTTCCAAGTATTATTCTGCTCTAATACCTCCATTTCCAAATTCATGGCTTGTTTTCATTTTTTGTCAATTAATGCCTCAGATACAGAAGAAGGTATAGTTTTGGTGTTTAGAGGCTTGTGAGAAAGGTTTTATGTGTATACGAGAAATTTTCAAAGAATAGATAGTTTGCTAAGGGGTAAGAGGGTTTAGTCACGACTCTAGTTCCTTTCCTAAGGGTGACTAGAAGATCTAAATTATGTGCAATTGATTCATCACAGTTAGTAACTTAGTAGAATTAGCATTTATAGGTTTAGATATATTTACCTCTTGTAATGGTATATGGTTGAACTCTTGAACATGAGCAGATTCTGGAATGACCTTTACTCTATGGGTGTACACCAAATTTTGTATCAACATGTAGACTGGTTCTGTAGAATTGGAATTTTGATCTACAAATTCAATATCAGGATTTTGATTTCCTCTACTCTTTCCCTCTCAACTAGTTCTTTTTCAGTGGTATTCTTTTGATTTTCAGTTTTTTCAATTTCTGGTCCAAAAAACAGATTTGAGAATATAAAAGGCTCATCATCTTCCCTTAAATCCTCCCCCTAAAGTTGAGGATGGTTTAAATAGCTTACTTGCTCATTGAAAGTGACATCTGTTACAAAGAATTTTCTGGAAGGAGGATGAAAACACTTGTACCCTTTTTGTGTGACAAAGTTCCCTAAGAAAATACATTTAAATGCCCTTGGGCCTAGTTCTCTCCTTTGCTGTTTATAAACATAGACAAATGAAACCCAACCAAATATTTTAGGTGGAAGGCTAAGAGTTGAGTTATATGTGGATAAAATGAATGGAGCTTTTTTAAAGACAAAACAGTAGAAGGTAATCTGATAATTAAATATGTAACAGTATGGCTTCCCCCCAAAAAAATTTTGGAACATTATTTTGAAAGAGGAGTGCTCTAGTTTGTTCGAGGTGCCCAGTTTTTTGTTCAGCAATTTCATTCTGTTAAGGTGTATATATACACATGAGTATTCATGAATTATCCATTCCTTTTGAAAAGAAGAGTTTAATGTATGATTAAAATAATCTTTGGGATTATCATGATATCCACCCCAAATTGATTTTTAATCAATGATACTAATTGCATAACAATAGAGCTAATCTCATATTTGTGTTTAAGGATAAAAAGTCATGTTATCCTTGTACAATCATCTACAAAAGTAATAAACCATTTAGCTCCTAAAGTATTAGAAACATTAGAGGGACCCCACACATCTGTATGAACAAGATAAAAAAGAGAATTACTTATTTTATTGCTCACTGAAGGAAAAGGTACACGTTTGTGTTTTGCTAACTCACCTCACAAGGAAGTATGTAGATTTCAATTTTTGAACAAGGAAGGAAACAAAAGCTTTATGACACGGAATGAAGGATGTCCTACACAACAATGATACAACTGATCTTTTTTTTTTGTGTTGGTGATGGAGGATTCAGACATCAGAGATTGATTCTTAATGGGTTGATTCAAATCTCCTTGACCAGCTGTAGTTGTCATGTTTCCATAGTGGAAATTTTTTGTTGCTAAGACACGGGGAATATGTAAAAAAATACTTAGGGAATGGGGTCATATGATGTGTGGCTCGAGAGTCTAAAATCTAATGATGAGTAAAGGGTGTATTTTTAACATTAAATCCAACAGAAAAGGGTAACTCACTAGAATGTCAATGCACACATACCTAAGGATTTTTCCAAATTATTAAGGAAAAACGCTACTCTTTCTAGCTCCTCGTGATTGGGTTGTGGGACTGTTCCTTGACTTTCAGAAAAAAAAATGGGGATCAGCAACAGCATGAGCTGATTGACCCCCTCTCTTTGGAGGACCACCTTTGTATTCCCAATCTTTGCTTTGAGGTTCCCCATGCAACTTCCAACATTTTTCTCATGTGGCATGGCTTTTTGCAATAAGTACACCATGCTCCTTCATTTTTCTTCTCCATTTTTGGAAAAGAACCACCTTTCCTTTGTCTGTAACTATGGTTATTGCTCCTTCAACAATCATATCTGAACTTTCTGCAACAGGAGTTTCCAACATTAGACTCCTCCTTTCTTCACTATGAATAATTACCATGACCTCGTTGAGTCTTGGAACTTTCTCCTTTCCCAAAATTTGAATTCTAATTTGATCATATTCTTGGTTAAGGCCTACTAAGTAATCATACACCCGATCCTGCTCAATTTACTATCTTAGAATTGCTGAATCGTCATAACATTTGACCTTAATTTACTATCTTAGAATTGCTGTAGTGATCCAATTCCATCTACAAAGCTTTAAGTTGATTCCATCCATGCAGCCATGATTTTTACCTTTACATCATATATCTGTGCAATATCTTTTTTTTTCCCTAGAATAGACTTGCTCTATTGCAATCCATATGGCTTTGGCTGAATTAAGGCATACATGTGTCACTGATTTTTGGAACCATTGAATTCCATAACCATGCCATTATCATAAAGTCTTCTTCATTCAGGACGTGAAAGTAGGATCGTCTTCAGCTGGAGCATCATCAGTTAAATGGCTAGCCTTTCCTTTCCCTTTCAAGATGGTTTTAATGAGTTTGAGACCACTTGAGATAATTTTTTCCATTTAATCAATAGGGTAAATGAACATTCTGCAATTCACCTGCATTGTGGGGCTTGTCTCCATTTTCAATGTCAGCCATTATAAAGAAATTGATAAACGCCTGGGTCTGATGCAGCAATGAGGGCTGCGATAGTGCTCAAGAATGCAGGCTGAAACACACAGAGATCAGACTCAGAGGCTGTGCAGCAATGAAGGCTACAATTAGGTTTACACAATAATTAAGACTGTGATTAGTTGACATGAATAGAGGCTTCCAAGGATCAGGAGCTCTGATACCATCTTAAGTTTGAAAGAGAATAAATTCTTTCATATATTTTCTCATTACATACATTCGATATATATACATAGATGAGTTGGATATCTTCAGAAATAAACAGCGCCTACTCTAATAAACAGAATCCTTTAGATTGTGTGGCTGTTATGCTAGGAAATAAAAACAAGATTCAGAAAAATATACAGAATTAAAACCAATAAATACACAACTAAAACTATTAAGAATAAAATCTGAAACTTCCTAAAATATCTCAACAAAATATACTACCCCATCTTGGTATTTTATTATTCTAAAGACATTTTGCTGTCTCTGTTTTGATTGTCTGGAATGTTTTTCTTTAGGTAAAAGCATTCCTTAGAGGCGAGCCTCCACCCTTCACAGCTGGTAAGCTTGAAGGGATTGCAGCTGGTATAAATGAGAATATTAGAACAGTGAGGAAACTCTGCAACAGCAGTCTTCGATACTGGATATTAGAATATTTTCGAAGACAACCAAAAGAGAAATCCTATCGTGCGTTGGTTCTTAGATTTTTGAAAGATCGAATTGCAGCTCTTTTGTTGTTGGAGGTAAGAACTTGGCAGCTGATGGTTTCCGTTATGTAATTTATTTGGCAGTCCATGTCATTTGTTGGTTGCTGCAGTATGAAATCTCAGTGTATAAAACATACAGAATTTTCTAACTTCCTAAAATTAGCTGCATCTGTCATTAATTAGGGATGGCTTTTCTTTTTAGAGATCCTCGGAGAATTTTATCTCAATGTTATCAATCTGAGAGGAATGATGAAATAATTTCTTTGGTTACCTTCTCCAGATGTACTGGAATACATGCAATTATTATAGGGAGGCTACTCATCAAATTTTACTAATTTTTTAATCATCACACTTATATGGATTTGATAGTTTTATTCAGTGAATACCTGAAATTTGGCTCCTCTTAGAATCATTACTTTTTCCATTGTACACTTTACACAAGGGTTATTCTTTTTGGAAAATTTCTTGTTTGACAAAAATATTTTCTATGAGAAAAGGTTCTTCGAAATAAATGCCTCATTATTCAAATAATGCAGATATTAAAAGTGGTTTGATATCATTATAATATTTATCAACCTTCTTGTCAGTTTCTTGTTTTACATGGCCATGTTTAGTCCTCGTAGATATTGCTTTTAACTGTGTCTTGCCCCATGTTTAATATGGAGCAAAGATTCTATTGTTTTTTAAATTCCTAGTGTGATTTTCGTTTGCAGGTTGGATTTCAAGCTTCTGCCTGGGTCCCTCTTGGATCACAGATAGGGGATGAAGTATTAGTTAAAGTGGAAGAAGCGCATCCTCGTGATGATATTCTTTTTCTGAAGGAGGTTGTAAGTGAGTGAGCTAAGATAGGATTTTGAATAGACTTTATCATTGTTCAACGATTTATTCAAAAGGGTAAACATCTCTCCTACATCCCTCTTCTTGGCTGGTAGGATGCAACATCCTTCCTTGTCAATTGCATGGAAAGGAGATCATACTTCCTTGCCAGACTTTCATTATTTGGAATTTTTTCAAGTTGTTCAAATCTTTTGAGTGTCATTTCTGGCAGAGAAGTTATGGAAGTTATAGCCAACATATCAAGCCTTCATCAAGCTTATTGTGTACAGTCCTTCAAACATTTTCTCTAACCATAGTCGCATGAAGTTATTGTGTTTTGTTCCCCACTTAAGCAAGTAGCTTTGCTCATTCTGTTGATTTGGTGGGGTATGTATAACCAAAAGCAGTTTTTTTCTTTTCTTTTTCTCCTTTCTTTTCTTCAAAAGGCATGGTTAAGTAATTTGTATGTTACTCCCAGTTGATCATTAAGGGCTTTGCATCCTCAGGTTGAATTTATATGGATTATTCCTACTAACATAATCACAAATGATAAAGATTGTTCCTGCTAACAATTTCTATGTGTATATAGATTAGACTTTGTAAATTTGACTGTTGATCTTTTGGTTAAAAAGGAATTTTGGTGAATGGAACATAACATAAAATAAGCATTTTTAGAACATATATTTGTATTTTAAAGTTCATTTGTATATTTCGGTTTTGAAAGCATTTTTAAGAAATTGAGTTTGCAAGGCAACTTTTTCAGCAACTATGTATATACAATTAGAGACTCTTTCATAACTTTAAATTGAGGATACCTTATTATAGGTATAGGTACCTTGTTAACTTTCTCTACTTCATTAATAAGGATGACTCATCCTCCACTCTGTTTCCTCTTTTTACTTAAAAATAAATCTAAAATTTTCAGAACATCCCTTAGGCTCCTTTTGTTATACAATGGATTGGAATTTTCTTATGTTTGTACCTTGTGTATGTTGCTGACTGAGTAAATCCAGAAGCATACACCTATTATTTTTGTTGGGGATTATATGATCTGTGGTGTTATTTGAATTTTGGAATAATGTTCCATGATGTCAATTTCGAATGTTTCGTAATGCCAATTTCGGGTAAGTGTTTCTGAATGCCTATTTCGAAACAAGTGTTTTGAATATATACTATGTTTTGGAGAATATATTATATATTAAAGTAATAAATAATATATATATGTGTATATATATAGCTATATATATAAGTACTTTGTTATTCATTTCAGAATATTTAGAAAAAAAGTTTATCGTTATGGAATAATATTTTTTAAGTTGTGAAACCTACTGAAAAAATTGGTATATTCTTAATGCAATTTCATATATATGCATTGCTTATTCAACCATATATTTTTTGGAAAATGAATAAGAAGGGTATCTTACGTTATTTATGCTTTGGAAACGGAGTGAAAAAAGAAAAAAATGGAAAATATAATTGGTTGGATTAAGAGAAAAGTGAAAAGTAAGAAAAGTGAAAAGTTAAGCGAGATGAGTGAGAAGTTCGTAATTCATTTAATTGATGTAAAAAATAATTTTTAGTATATTAATGTATTTAAAAATATTTTTATAAGATCATTTTTAAAAAAATAAAAAATTAATTTTTAAGAATATAAATTAGAATTGAAATAAATTCTAAATTAAAATAAATATTTATTATAAAAATTTAATAAATAAAAGAGTTATATTTTAAAACAAAATATATTAATTAAAAAATATCAAACTTTCATTAATTAATTTCATTTTATTTATTACTTTAATTATTATAATAAAATACATAACTATTAATAAAATATTAATAATGATTTATTATATTAAAAATAATTAATTATATTAAATATAATATTTATAGATTTACATATATGATCAGTATTTTATTTTATATATATATATATATATATATATATATATATATATATATAT